>LUMT01001022.1_pt1 | contig 12133 bp, 11 predicted proteins | sample 729741 | NCBI WGS metagenome assembly LUMT01 (sample SAMN03860299, study PRJNA289734) | marine metagenome | biome: seawater column; feature: ocean; material: water; isolation source: Red Sea water column Station 192 - depth 50m | place: Saudi Arabia: Red Sea | collected 2011-10-15 | depth 50 m
GCATACGTCTTGGGTACTTGATCCTGTTGGTTATAGCGAAATCTTGGCGTGGCGCAGTCAGATCGTCGATGATTTATTGAAATATCACCCTACGATTATTCGTGGCAATGCTTCAGAGATTGCAACTTTAGCAGGCGCTCAAAGTTCCAGCAAAGGCGTGGATAGCACCCTTGATTCTAAACAAGTGATTGATCAAGCACAGCAACTCTTAGGAACTTGTGATTGTGTCGCAATCTCAGGAAAGACTGATTATATTCTGTCTAAAGCACTTGGCATCCTTGCCATTACAGGTGGCTCAAACCTACAACCCAAAGTAACTGCAATGGGTTGTGCGCTTGGCGCAGTATGCGCAGCCTATCTTGGTGTAATGGAAGAAGATCAATCACCTGTTTTGGCGGCGATTGCAGCACATGTGCATTTCGCTGTAGCTGCACAAATTGCTGAGAAAAAAATGATTGCACAAAACGCAGGTATTGGCTCATTTCAAATATTCTTTTTAGATGCTTTATTTCAGATCACGGCAGATGATTTTGAAAAAGTTGAAATCAATCAGATTGCCAAATAAGCTTTGAGTCATCACGCTTTAAAAACTCAAAAATAAGGACTATCGAAATAGCCCTGATTTTGGATTCATTAAACAATCGTTTTTATCCGAAGCGACCTGTAATGTAGGCTTCAGTCAACTGATGATCAGGTTGCGTAAAGACTTTCTCAGTCGAGTTCACTTCGATCAAATCACCCAAGTGGAAATACGCTGTACGATTCGATACACGTGCTGCTTGTTGCATTGAGTGAGTCACGATCGCAATAGTGTACTGCGTAGAAAGTTCAGAGATTAACTCTTCAACTTTTGCAGTTGCTATCGGGTCAAGCGCAGAACATGGCTCATCCATCAAGATCACTTCAGGGCTCACAGCAATGGTACGTGCAATACATAGACGTTGTTGCTGACCACCAGAAAGACCTGTACCTGGTTGGTTCAAACGGTCTTTCACTTCTTCCCAAAGACCTGCTTTACGCAAGCTATTCTCAACGATTTCTTCAAGATCATATTTGCTCTTTGCCAAACCGTGAAGCTTTGGACCATAGGCAACATTGTCAAAAATCGACTTTGGGAATGGGTTTGGTTTTTGGAACACCATACCGACTTGCGCACGAAGCAAGACCACGTCAAGGTTTTGGTCATAGATATCACGACCATCCATGTTAACTTGACCTGTTACTCGGCAGATATCAATGGTGTCATTCATACGGTTTAAGGTACGAAGGAAAGTTGATTTACCACAGCCAGATGGTCCGATAAATGAAATCACTTCATTTTGGTAAATATCTAGATCAATCCCTTTGATTGCCTCAGTTTCACCATAATAAACATGGACATCTTTGGTGCTGATTTTCACTTCAGCATTTTGACGTTGTTGTTCATCTTTATTTTTTACATCAAACTTTGCATTTTCACGTGGGTGTTGTGCTGGGGTTTGATCGTCATGAGTCTGTGAGGTGCTTGGATTGTTCACTTTGATATCCTGTGTATCCACATTTTTAACTTCAGTTGTTAGCATCATTTTTCTCCAATTACCAACGAACTTCAAACTTTTTACGTAACCAAATGGCTAAGCTGTTTAGACCGATCATCAATGCAAGTAGTACGATAATCGCCGCAGCGGTACGCCCTTCAAAGAAGTTACGCATTTCATTGCCTTGCCATAGATAAATCTGAACTGGTAAGGCAGTCGCTTGATCCATTGGTGTAGAAGGAATACTGGCAACGAATGCACTCATTCCGATCAATAGTAATGGTGCTGTCTCACCGAGGGCTTGTGCCACACCAATAATTGCACCTGTCAAAATACCTGGTAGTGCTAGTGGCAAAACGTGATGGAAGACGCTTTGCACTTTTGAAGCACCCAAACCCAGTGCCGCTTGGCGAATTGAAGGTGGAACAGCTTTTAATGATGCGCGCGTGGTGATAATCACCGTCGGCAAGGTCATCAAGCTTAACACTAAACCACCGACTAATGGTGCAGATAATGGCAAATGGAACCAGTTAATAAAAATCGCCGCACCAAGCAAACCAAATACAATCGAAGGCACTGCAGCAAGGTTGTTAATATTGACTTCAATGATGTCCGTAAGCCAGTTTTGTTTTGCGAACTCTTCAAGGTAGATCGCACTCGCTACACCGATTGGGATCGAGATAAAGATCACGATCAGCATCATAAATAATGAACCCATGAATGCACCTGCCAAACCACTCAACTCTGGCGCACTTCGTGAATCAGGATTAGTAAAGAGGTTGGTATTAAAACCATTATAGATAATGCCTTCATTTTTCAGCTGATCTGCAAGCTGACGAACTTCAGGGCTGAGCTGTTGTTGCTCATCAGGTAGACTACGGTCAATCTTGCCTGTTACCCAGACATCGACATTCGCAGAAGTCAAGAATTTCAACTCTTGGCGTTGACCAATCAAACTCTGATCTGCAAGTACCATATCACGAAGTCGATAGCCTTCTGAGCTACTGAAAATAGCGACTAAATCATCACGGCGACTTTCAAGCTCAGGATTTTTAGCGATCACGCTATTGACCAATAAGCTATCCCAATCGACCATGGCAAACTCGCCTTGCCAGTTCATGAATCGTTCTTCAAATGCCGCAGGTGTTTCACCTGATTGAGGTACTGGTTTCGGACTAACATTGATCACAGTTGGATCAAAGAAGATTTCAGTTTGCATCGTTGACTGCCAAAAAGCAGGCAAACCACGGCTTAAAATACTAGCGAATAACAGCACAACGAAGAACAAACCAATCAACACAGCCGTAAAGCCCATTGATTTAAATGCTTTTTCTTTACGATGGCGTTTCGCCAACGAGCCTTCAATGCGCTTACGACGCTCTGCTTGCTCTGCGGCAGCTTTTTGCGGATCAAACTCTGGGTACTGATCCACTGGCGGATTATTTGATGTACTCATTCGTATTGCTCACGATATTTGCGCACGATATACAGTGCAATGATATGTCGACACCGCTTGGAGTGGATTACCATGTAAGATCGGACTATTACCTGCTGCAAGTACCACGATCATGGTTTCACCAATCGCACGTGATGCGGCAAGCAAGAATGCACCAACTACACCCGGCAGTGCTGCTGGCATCACCACTTTCAAAATCGTTTCTGATTTGGTTGCACCAAGCCCTAACGAACCATCACGGAGCGAACGTGGTACTTGGGTGATAATGTCATCTGAGAGTGAGGATACAAAAGGAATGATCATAATCCCCATCACAAAACCTGCGGTTAATGCACTGGTCGCATTGATATTTAAACCAAAAGTGCTACCCACACTTTGGAAAAATGGACCAATGACCATCAACGCAAATACACCATACACAATGGTCGGAATCCCCGCCAAAATCTCAACTATCGGTTTTACGATCGCACGAAAACGAGGCTTGGCATATTCAGCCAAATAAATCGCAGTCATCAGACCCACTGGTACAGCTACAAGCAAAGCAATGATACTGACCATGATCGTTCCCCAAAGTAGCGGCAACAAACCATAACTACCTTCGGCAGAACCAGTGGTACTAAATCCTGGATTCCACTCTGTACCCAAGAAAAAATCAACTGGACTGACATAGTCAAAGAAATTCAATGCTTCTGACAACATCGACATGACAATGCCGACAGTAGTCAAAATCGCAATACCTGAACACAATGCCAAAGCGATAGAAATGGTTTTTTCAACTTGGTTACGTGCACGGTATTGTTGGGAGATACGTTGGCGAGCATACGCCAAACCAAATAAAGCAACAGAAATCACAACAGCAAACTTAGCGATCAACCCAACTGTTTGATAGTTTCTTAATTTTTCCGCAGCGGCAACTTCATAAGCTTGTGCTGTATCGGTGACGCCAAAGCCCGATGCAATCGACTGAATACGACGCATAATCACATCTAACTCTGTGCCAGACAGACTGCTTAATACTTGCGGCGGAATCTCCCCCATTGCAACATGGCGCAAAATAGAAGGTTCTGCAAAATTCCAAACAAACAACAATAACGCTGCAGGGATACCACACCACAATGCGACGAGTGTCCCATAGTAGCCCGGACGAGAGTGCAACATTGCTGAGTTGTTCCCCTTACCAGCAATCGATCGACTACGTGTCAAACCGATCTGATAGGCAACTGCGATAATCGCTAGCAAAATGCCAACCAGTAATAAATTCATGGAGACTCCAAGTATGCTGTTTTATGGGTTAAACCCACAATTCATAATACAAATTCATTTACTTTTTAATAGACAAAAAAGCCGATGACAGAGTGTTCCATCATCAGCTTCCTTGCTGAAAGACTTATTTTACTGTTTTACCAGCTTTGAAGTCTGCCAAGATTTTGCTACGCTCAGAAGAGCTTAGTGGAATCAAACCAGCATTTACGAGCTTAGAATTTGGACCAGATACTTTCGGGCTCACGAAGAACTCAACGTATTGAGGCAAACCTTTGATTGCTTGAAGGTGCTCACCTTTTACATAGAAGTAAAGTGGGCGAGATACAGGATATTTACCACTGATTACAGTTGCTTCAGAAGGCGTAACGCCATTTACAGTTGCAACACGTAGACGGTCACGGTTTTGATCATAGAAGCTCAAACCAAATACACCCACCGCACTTGGAGAAGTTTTCAAACGAGCAAGCGTTTCTGTGTAGTCACCAGCGATTTCAACAACACGACCGTCTTTACGGAATGTTGAACACGCTTTCTCACGTGCATCTTTGTCTAGGTTTTTGAAGTATGTATATGCTTCACAGCCTGCTGTAACCATTTTTTCTTGGAAAACTTCACGCGTACCGTGGTTAGACGCAGGAATTACCAATGTGATTGGTTCATTAGGTAATGCTTTGTCGATTTGATTCCAACGTGTATATGGGTTTGCAATCAACTTACCTTTTGCAGGCATTTTTTCAGCTAAAGCAGCGAATACGTGATACGGCTTCAATTTGAATGCTGCTTTATTTGAGTTAGACGCAAATACGATACCGTCGTAACCAATTTTGATCTCTTGGATTTTGTTTACACCAGCTTTATTACAGTCTTCTGCAACGATACTTGCAAATGGCAATACAGTTGATGAACCAGCGATTTGGATGGTGTCACGTGCAGCGTTAGCAGCTGTCATTGTTGAAGCAACAGCGATTGCTAGACCGATTTTTTGAGTTAAGCGCATTCTTATCTCTCTTTATACGTTGAGGGTTTAAAAAGCTATATTTGAGGAGTTAGCTTCTTGTGTAGCGTTATTGTGAAATTTAAATATGACAGTAAAGTGACAACCACATGACTATTTTGTTAATTCCTTTATTTTTAATGAATTATTCCATTTTTTATGTTCAATATTTTCATGTTTTAAAATAGAAAAGAGCCTAGTTTAGGCTCTTTTCATTTCATCTTGATGTCATTAAATTCTGTTAAGAAACTTGTTTAATCACATCAATTATAGATGGCTTACAATTCCTTACTGCGGTGTCACACAGAATCTTACTGTACCACTGCTTGCAGGCGTTAAGTTACCCGTCAATTGCCATAGTAAAGCCTCTCCTGTACGTGTTGCATCACAGCTATTGCCACTTGGTGTCGACTGACAAGAGATGCTACCAAAAGTCGTTCCTGTTGGCACTGAATCTTTGACTTTGACATTTTGAAGATTCTTCACGCTATTGTTCTTATACGTGATTTCATATTCTAGTTTATCCAATGTAGTCGCTTCGTTGACTGTGCTAAATACAGCTGTATCTGCGGCAGTCGATGGACATGATGCAACTTTACGCACTTTTTTGGTCAGCTCAAGCCCTGCACTACCTACGAGCGTAGTATCTTGTCGAGTATTCGATGCACCACTTATAGTTTGTGCAGGATTACTCAATGTCACATTGTAACTCGCCTCAAGCTGTGCATTGTGCTGTGCGCCTGCATAGATATTGGGTGGTCCTTTATTAGTCACTGCAATCGTATAGGTAACTTCATCACCTGTATAAGTTGCCGTTAATCCATCAGATTTTGTGATTTCCAAATCAGCTGCTGGAAGAATTATTAAATTCACAGAGCAACTATTATTTGTGGTGTCAGTATCATTTATACCACTTTGCGTGGAAATCGTTGCCGTATTGGTATACGATCCTTGCGTAGCTAAGAAAGGAGCATTTGCTCGAATCACCACTGTACAAGTTGCACCAACTTGACCACTAAAAGTACCAGTGACGGTATTACTTCCTGTTGGATTTTCAGTTGCAGTACAAGCCGTTGCACCTCCTCCGCCTGTTTGACTTACAATCGAAATAAAGGTAAATGTGGAAGGTATAGCATCAGGAAAAGTCGCCCCAGTAACTGCTGTTGGACCATTAATAGTCATGACCAACTGATACTCAACAGTACTTCCAACTAAATGTAAAGGAACGATGCCGACAGGATCTCGCGTAAAAGTACCTGATGTACCTGCGCGTTGAGTTTTTGCAATACTCAGATCACTCAACGTCTGAATCACCGTCCTAGAAAAAAATACTCGGATTTAAAAGTCGGAGTCAGGTATTATGGCAATAACATGGTGTTGCACTTCAATTGCTAATCTAAGTATTAAAAAAGCCACTACTGAGTGGCTTTTTATTACAAAAAAAATTAGCTGTGTTATAAATTTGGATCTCTAAACGCCACTGTTTTTTGTGAAAGTTTCATCAAGCTCTCTTTGGCAGAATCAACCAAAGTTGGCATCATTGCTGTGGCAAGACTTGCAGCTTGCAAACCAAGCTTTTCACCCAATGTCGGTTTTTTACGAGTGTTCAAGACATAGACATCATGATGTTGGAGATGTTCCAGCAAATAAGCATCAGATGTTTGAATTTTATCGATCAATTTTAATTTCACCGCATCTTCACCATACCAGTGCTCACCAGTTGCCACGTCACTGACATTCAGTTGGCTACGATAGTTTTCGACAAAATGCTTAAATAAAGCATGAGTTTGCTCAAGTTCTTGTTCAAACTTGGCACGACCTTGCTCTGAGTTTTCACCAAATAAAGTCACAGTGCGCTTATATTCACCTGCGGTAAACACCTCATAATCAATATGATGTTCTTTTAACAGTTTATTAAAGTTTGGCAACTGTGCCACCACACCAATCGACCCTAAGATTGCAAAAGGTGCAGCGATAATTTCATTGGCAATACACGCCATCATATAGCCACCACTAGCAGCGACTTTATCCACGCAAATGGTCAGATGGAATCCTGCATCACGTAGGCGTACCAACTGTGCCGCAGCAAGACCATAGCCGTGTACTACACCGCCAGGACTTTCTAAGCGAAGTACCACACGATCTTTGCCTGCTTTAGCTGTGGCTAAAATCAAGGTAATTTCTTCACGTAGCTGTTCGACTGCACTGGCATTCATGTCGCCTTTGAAATCTAAAACAAAAATTTTCTGATTATTTTTCTTACGGGCTAAGGCTTCACGCTTGAGCTGTGCAGTGAGTTGCAAAAGCTCCAGTTTACCCAACGTCGATTGGGCGATTTTACGGCGTTGTTGTTCGATGCGTTGATTGAGATGGACAACTCGAAGCTCTGAAGGCAACTTTGGCAGATGAAATAACATAGATAGTCCAGTACATAAATGAAAATCAATATTGACTACACATTTATAAGGTCTATCCGTAGAAAATCAAGCCTATTTTTCAGAGAACTAAATATTCATAGCGTAGATAGCGATATGTGATAATATGTAACACGATTTAAACCTTTGAATTGTTGAGTAACGCCGTTGTTATTTCATCAAAACATGTCGCGTAACGGTTCCATTCAGAAGCTCTTGAAGCCTAGTTACTCGAAGCTTAGTCGCTTTAATCACAGTCGCTCTACTCAGAGTACGCTGTTTTACAGTGGCTTGTTATTGAGTTGTTTTGCGGTATGTTTACAAATTGCAGTTTTTCTGCAACCACTCCTCCCAGCGCAATATCAGATTTCACCTGTGTGTGAGACGATTAGCCGTGCGCTACTGTTGCATGACCATTCTGCCATTTCAAATATTTCAAACCATTTAAATCATCCCCATTCACATCAAGCGCATGCAATAGATCAGCATAACAATAGTACACATGATGCACACTCAATGTCATTACATGACGATCAACATCGCATGCAAATGGCTGATACAACTCAAGCCACTTCACAACACAGTAATCATCAACATGATGCAGGTCATCAATGTCAATACTGTACGGTCTATGCTAACTTAGTTTTACCACCAGAATTTGGCATTAAAGAAGTATTTGAGCGTGTGCAAGTACGCTTGTTGTTTCTTCAGCGCCAGTTTGCGCCGATTTATTTTTATTTACAGCGTTTATTTCTAATTCCTCAAGGGCGTGCCCCGCCACTATTCGCATAACGTTTAATTACTTCACTGCAAAATAATGCACATCACTTTGACTGGCTGATACACGCCAGTGCAAACATACGTGCCATGTTTTGCGATCGACTTTAAAAATTGTTTTGCGAATATTTTATGAAAAATTTTAAAACTCAACCTTTAGTGGTTGCGATGACTTTGGTCTGCTTATCAGCAGTTCAGCTCAGCTATGCAAATGCAGAAGCATTGGATACAGCAACTGACCAAGCGCACGACCATCCGCATGCCGATGCGCCAATTCAGCATTCTCCAGTTATGCTCTCTCCAATTGTGGTGACAGCGCAACAAGGCAATCAAGCCAATGGTTTGATCGTGGAAACCGATGCCAAGCAAACCATTCAGCCGATGCCTGCCTCGGACGGTGCTGCCTATTTGAATAGCATCATGGGCTTTAATAGCGTGAAAAATGGCGGAACCAATGGTGATGTGACCTTCCGTGGCATGTATGGCTCACGCATTAAAATGCTCACCGATGGTACGGAAAATCTCGGCGCTTGTCCAAACCGTATGGACGCACCTACAGCCTATATTTCTCCAGAAAGTTTTGACAAAATCACGGTGATTAAAGGCCCGCAAACCGTGCAATATGCCACGCCAGGTTCTGCAGCAACAGTATTGTTTGAGCGTGAAGCGCCGACTTTTGATCAGGACAAACCCTATCAAGGTGAAGCCAGCGTGATGATCGGCTCGTTTGGGCGTATAGATCACAATGTCGAAGCGGCAGTGGGCAATGATACAGTCTACGCTCGGCTCAATGCTAACCGTTCCAAATCTGATGATTATCAAGATGGTGATGGACAAACCATTCATTCCAATTGGGAGCGTTGGAGCAGTGACCTTGCGCTCGGTTGGACACCTGATGTAGACACTTGGCTAGAGCTTAAAGCAGGTGTGGGCGATGGCGAATCCGCTTTTGCGGGACGCACCATGGACGGCTCACAATTCAAACGAGAAAGTCTGGGCTTGCATGCTGAGCAACGCAACATTGGCGATGTAATTTCAAAGATTGAAACACAGGTTGATTATAGTTTTAATGATCATGTCATGGACAATTACAGCTTGCGTGATGCGTCGATGACCACCATGATGGGAATGAGCATGCCTAATGAAATGTCGATGCGGGTTACACGTCGCACATTGAATAGCCGTGTTGCCATGACTAGTGATTGGGATCAATTCAGCTTAATCACAGGGCTAGATTCACAGCGCAACACACATGCTGGCGATATGAAAAGTTCTGCCATGCCGTCGATGAATATGCCACTTGAAGAAGATTTGCGTTTTCAAAGCTACGGTGCATTTGGTGAGCTGAATTATCAAGTCAATCCACAAAATAAAGTAGTAACAGGTTTACGCTTTGATCAAGTCAAAGTCGATAGCGCCGAGAATGATCAAGTGCGTAAAGACACCCTGCCTAGCGCATTTATCCGACTAGAAAACAATCAAGACAATGGTTTGAATAGTTACATCGGCGTGGGTCATGTCGAGCGCAGTCCAGATTATTGGGAGCTGTATAGCACCTCAACCAGTTATGGGAATGGCACAACCGATAGGATGGGCAATAGCAGTTATCTGATGGTAGATAATCTTAACAAGCTAGAAACCGAAAAAACCACGCAACTCGATCTAGGTTTTGAACATCAATTAGGAAAATATCATTCTTGGGCATCGGCTTATGCAGGTGTGATTAATGACTTTATCTTAGTTCGTTATAGTGGTCATGGCGGTGGACATGGTAGCTCTCGCCCACTTGCTGAAAATATCGATGCAACCATTGCAGGCGGGGAACTTGGGGTTGGCTATAACTTTAGCGATCGTCTGCAAACCGACCTCAGTGCCATGTACGCATGGGGAGAAAATACCACGGACAATACGCCATTACCTCAAATCGCACCGCTTGAGGGACGTTTGAATCTACGCTATGTCACAGATAAATATAGTCTTGGACTGTTGTGGCGAGGGGTTGCTAAGCAAGATCGGATTAGCTTAAACGAAGGTAATATTGTTGGTTATGATCTGCAAGAAAGTGAAGCCTTTAATACGCTGTCACTGAATGCCAATTATCAAATCAATCCTGCGATCGGACTGGCATTCGGAATAGATAATGTCTTGGATGAGACCTATACTGAACACCTCAATAAAGCAGGTGCATCGGTTTTTGGCTATGCCAGCAATGAACAGTTTAATCAAACGGGGCGCAATTATTGGGCTCGTGTCAGCATGAAGTTTTAAGTGATTTTAATATTTTGAATGTTAAAGAAAGGAGCTCAACATGAGTGACGAATACACAAAATCAGACAAATCCATCTTTGGTTGGAAAGGTGTGATTATTGCGATTGTTTTTGCTGTGCTATTTTTAGGTTTCTTGTTCTTATCCATTTCGCAAGAACCTGACTACATGCCTAGCCAAAAGCGCAAACAAGCCGCTGAAGCTGCTGCACAACAAGCGGCAACTGATGCAAAAATGGCGAATGCAACCACGCTTGAATCAAACACTGAAATGGCAATGCCTGAGGCAAATAATACAGACGCTACCGCCACAGAGATGAATCATTCTGAGCAACATGCACATTAAATGATTTTATCAACATCAATAGAAATGCCAGCAATATGCTGGCATTTTCTCGTTTATACGGCGTGCTAGTACGAGTTATGCACTAAACGGATGGCGTAAAACAATGGTTTCCGCACGATCAGGTCCAGTCGATACAATATCAATCGGACATTCAATCAATTGCTCAATACGCTTCACATATGCCAAAGCATTTGCAGGCAATTGATTAACATCCGTCAAACCCACAGTCGACTCTGTCCAACCTGGCAGTGTTTCATAGATCGGCTTTAAACACTCGAATGAAATCGCATCCGAAGAACCTGCACAGCCCGAATCCGCTGGCTCATAGCCTACACAGATTTTAATAACGACGTAGAATCTCTGCATCAAACCAACCACAACGACGCTGACGACCAGTAGACGCACCAAACTCATGACCCACAGTACCCAAATGACGACCGATCTCATCACCTGTATCAGTCGCTGCATCATAATGTAGCTCTGTTGGGAAAGGCCCTGCACCGACACGCGTAGTATAGGCTTTGGTGATGCCCAATACATAATCAAGATGCAGTGGTCCCATACCAGAACCTGAACTCACCCCACCAGCAGTGGTATTGGAGCTAGTCACATACGGATAAGTACCATGATCCACATCGAGCAATGAACCTTGTGCACCTTCGAACATGATCGCCTTGCCCGCTTTGCGGTATTGATGCAAAGTTTCTGTTACATCCACCACTAATGGCAACAACACTTCACGCCATGCATTACAAAGCGCCAACACATCTTCAAGTGCAACCGCTTCAACGCCGTAGTATTGGGTCAATTGGAAATTATGGAATTCTAATAATTCTGACAATCAAACAGCTAAATCAGGAGAAAAGGTTTTCCTGACCTTTACTACTAGTGAATCGGTCCGGACCCCGTCAACAACTGATGTTACAATGAGTAGTTTAAACAATGTGTCAATCAGCCCATTGGATTCGGAAGGCAAGGTTTGGAAAGCATCAGGACAGGTGCCTTCGGGTTCTGTTGGCAATGTGTCCTTCAGCATCACAGTGCAGGACCGTGCAGGAAACCGGGGAGATACCGTCACACAGACTACCGATCAGAGCTTGG
>LUMT01000427.1_pt1 | contig 12089 bp, 14 predicted proteins | sample 729741 | NCBI WGS metagenome assembly LUMT01 (sample SAMN03860299, study PRJNA289734) | marine metagenome | biome: seawater column; feature: ocean; material: water; isolation source: Red Sea water column Station 192 - depth 50m | place: Saudi Arabia: Red Sea | collected 2011-10-15 | depth 50 m
ATATTCACTAAATAGATTGAAGTGCTTTATATAAAAAATAAATTCTTTTAATTTTCCAGTATTATTAGTGCCAAGTAATAAATTATTTTTCAATTGCCAAGTTTTGAATATTGAAAATTTCTGGCATCGATCCCTCAACTAGTTCTATAAAACTCATAATAGTTTTCTTGCTAAATTTAGCCTCTTCACCAGTAGATTGAAACTCAATAAATTGACCATCATTTGCCATTACCACATTGCAATCTACCTCAGCACTCGAGTCTTCAATATAATTTAAATCTATGCATGATGTTCCTTTAACAACACCTACCGATATTGCTGCAATTTGATTTACTATGATTGCCTTTGATAAATTAAATTTATTTTTGAATTCATTTATTGATCTAACAAGACTAACGTATCCGCCAATGATAGATGCTGTCCTTGTTCCTCCATCAGCACTAATCACATCACAATCAATCTTGATAGTTTTTTCGCCAAGTATATCTAAATTAACAGCACACCTTAAACTTCTTCCAATAAGTCTCTGAATTTCTTGTGTTCTTCCAGATTGCCTACCTTTGGCTGCCTCTCTGTCCATTCTTTCAGATGTAGAAGAAGGTAACATACCATATTCTGCAGTTAACCAACCTTTCCCAGAATTTCTTAAAAATCCAGGAACTCTATCTTCAATAATCGCTGAGCAACAGACATGAGTATTTCCTAATTTAACTAAACATGATGAATGATTATTTGGTTGAAAGCCTGGAATTATTTCCAAATTTCTAATTTTAGAGAGCTCTCTATCATTTCTTGTATATCCAGACATTTATGTTTTATTATTTTAAATTATAAGATTAATTAAGATTAATGAATAAAAAAATTACAGATATTGGAGCACGATCAAAGGTTATATTCAAGTCACTTGTTGAAAGTTACTTGAAAACAGGTGAGCCTATGGGCTCCAAAGCACTTAGTTCAAAAATTTCTTATAAACTTTCACCAGCAACAATAAGAAATGTTTTAAACGAAATAAATTTTCACGGACTTATACAAAAAGGACATTTCTCTGCAGGCAGTATACCAACTGATTTAGGTTTACAATTTTATACTCATGCACTTTTAGAGCCAGGATCAATTAGTAAAAGTGAAAAAGAGATTATCGAAAAGTCATCTAAAATGAATAATCTTTTAAATGAACAAGAAATAATTACTAACACTTTAAATGGCCTATCTAAACAAGCTAGCCTTGTTATTAATAATGAAAAAATAACAAAAATTAGAAAAATTGACTTTCACAAAATCGATAATCATAAAGTAATATTCATCATAGAGCATGAAGATGGGTATACATCAAATAGAATAGTAGAAATTGATGAAAATATTCAAACAGAAGATTTAAATAGTATTGGCAACTTTATAAATAAGTTTTCAAAATCTATGTCACCTACAGAAATTCAAAATAATATAAAAATTTTTATAAAATCAGCAAGAAATCAAATAACCAACACCTCAAAAAAACTATTGCTGAAAGGAATAAAAATTGAAAAATCTCAAAATACAGAAACCTTCTTTGTAAGAGGCCTGCCAAATTTAATTAAGAATAATTTAGAAACAGACTTAGACAGCATAAATGAGCTTTTGAGTGATATTGAAACAGGTAAAATGGCAAACAAAATGATTAAGGCCTTGAAAAAATCAAAAGGAGTGCAAATATTTATTGGAAGTAACACAAATTTTTTTAAAAATACAAACTTATCTATGATTTTATCAAATTATAAAACTAAAAATGGACTCACTGGTGCCATTGGTGTCATAGGTCCAAAAAGAATTGATTATCAGCGAATTGTTCCTATTGTGAGCTATATGTCTGAAACAATATCAAAAAAATAAAGGAATTATTATGGAAGAAGAAAAAAAATACGAAGATCAAGCCCAACACCAAGAAGAAAATGTTACAGAAAATCAAGAAAGCACTGAGACTGATTTAGATGAAAATTCAGATACAAATGAAGATGAAATCCAAAAACTCAAAGAGGAAATTGAGAGTTTAAAAGATCAAAGGTTAAGAGCTGTTGCTGAACTAGAAAACTTTAGAAAAAGGGCAGAAAAAGATCAATCAGATGCACTTAAATATGGTATGGCTAATTTTGCAAAAGAAATAATTAATATCGGTGACAATATAGAGAGAGCAAAATCAAGTATTTCAGAAGAAGTGAGATCTAATGAAAGCATAAAGTCTGTTGTTGATGGTTTAGATCTAATTGCACAATCCACTATGGCCACTTTCGAAAAAATTGGCATCAAAAAAATTGAAAGTATAAACCAAAAATTTGACCATAATTTACACCAAGCCATGATGGAAATTGAAAAAAATGACTGCGAGCCCGGAACTATTGTTCAAGAACTAATACCAGGCTACACATTGCATGATAGATTACTAAGACCAGCAATGGTAGGGGTATCAAAAAAATCTCAAGAAAATCAAGACGATAAAGCCATCAAAGAAGAAGAGAAATCCGAAAAGTAAGAAAATTCAATAGTTTTAATGCTCTTGAATTAAGTAAGTATCAACCCATATAAATATAAGATTATTTAATTTTTAAAGTAGGAAAAACAAAATGGCTAAAGTAATTGGAATTGATTTAGGTACCACAAACTCTTGTGTGGCAATAATGGATGGAAAGAATCCAAAGGTAATAGAGAATTCTGAAGGTGCTAGAACAACACCTTCTGTTGTAGCTTTTACTGAAAGCGAAAAACTAATTGGTCAATCTGCAAAAAGACAAGCCGTCACCAATCCTGAAAATACACTTTATGCTGTAAAAAGATTTATTGGTAGAAGCTTTGAAGACGACACTGTCCAAAAGGATGTAGGCTTATCTCCATTTAAAATTATTAAAGGTAATAACGGTGATGCATGGGTTGAAGCTCAGGGTGAAAAATATAGCCCAAGTCAAATCTCTGCTTTTATTCTTCAAAAAATGAAAGAGACAGCCGAGTCTTATACAGGAGAAACTATTACACAAGCAGTGATAACTGTTCCTGCTTATTTCAATGATGCACAAAGGCAAGCAACTAAAGATGCTGGCAAAATTGCTGGCTTAGAAGTTTTAAGAATTATTAATGAACCAACCGCTGCTTCATTAGCATATGGACTAGATAAAAAACAATCAGGCACTGTAGTTGTCTACGATTTAGGCGGTGGTACATTTGATGTATCAATTTTAGAAGTTGGCGATGGTGTGTTCGAAGTTAAGTCAACAAATGGTGACACACACTTGGGTGGCGAAGACTTTGATTTAAGAATTATTGATTTTTTAGCTAGCGAATTTAAAAAAGAGCAAGGTATAGATTTAAAAAATGACAAATTAGCATTACAACGTTTAAAAGAGGCTGCTGAAAAAGCAAAAATAGAACTGTCAAGTTCAACTCAAACTGATGTAAATTTACCTTTTATTACAGCTGATCAATCTGGGCCTAAACACTTAAATGTAAAACTTACCAGAGCTAAGCTTGAAGAGTTGGTTGACGACTTGCTTCAAAATACAATTGAACCTTGTAAAAAAGCTCTTAGTGACGCTGGCCTTTCAGCAAGCGACATAAATGATGTTATTTTAGTTGGTGGAATGACAAGAATGCCTAAAGTAACAGAAATTGTTAAAAACTTTTTTGGAAAAGACCCCAGTAAAGGCGTTAACCCTGATGAAGTTGTGGCTATGGGAGCAGCTATTCAGGCAGGTGTTTTACAAGGTGATGTAAAAGATGTCTTACTTTTAGACGTAACCCCACTTTCTTTGGGTATTGAAACACTGGGCGGAGTATTTACAAAGTTAATTGAAAGAAATACGACTGTTCCTACAAAAAAAAGCCAAGTATTCTCAACAGCAGAGGACAATCAAAATGCCGTTACTATCAGGGTCTTTCAGGGAGAAAGAGAAATGGCTGCTGATAACAAGCTTTTAGGTCAATTCGATTTAGTTGGCATACCTCCTGCTCCAAGAGGAACACCACAAATCGAGGTAACTTTCGATATTGACGCTAATGGTATTGTCAATGTATCTGCAAAAGATAAATCTACAGGAAAAGAGCAACAAATTAAAATCCAAGCATCTGGTGGTCTATCAGATGAAGAGATTGACAAAATGGTTAAAGATGCTGAAGCTAATGCTGAAACAGATAAGAAGAAAAGAGAAGAGGTTGATGTTAAGAATCAAGCCGACAGTCTTGTCTTCCAAGTGGAAAAAAATATAAAAGAGCATGGCGATAAAATTAGTCCCGAAGATAAGTCTAAAATAGAAGCAGACTTAAAAGATTTAAAAGAAGCGCTCGAAAAAAATGAGATTGAGACCATAAAACAAAAAACACAAGACCTAACTCAATCATCTATGAAAATGGGCGAAGCTATGTACAAAGATCAACAATCATCTGAGGCTCCTGGCGCAGAACAACCTAAGCAAGAAGATAACACTAGTGAAACTAAAAGCGATGATGATGTTATAGACGCAGACTACGAAGAAGTAGACGACGATAAAAAAGCAAGCGGACAGTAACTCTTAGCTTGGTTTAAAATATTATGGCTGAGGATTTTTATGACACTCTTGGTATATCCCGTGAAGCTAGTGACTCTGAAATAAAAAGTGCTTACCGAAAATTAGCAATGAAATATCATCCTGATCGAAACCAGGGTGACTCTGCTGCTGAACAAAAATTTAAGGATGTGAGTCAAGCATATGAAATTTTAAAAGATCCAAAAAAAAGACAAACTTATGATCAATTTGGCCATGCTGCTTTTGAACAAGGCGGTGGTGGAGCCGGTGGATTTGGCCAACAAGGCTTTGGCGGTTTTTCAGATATTTTTGAAGATATTTTTGGTGCATTTGGTGAGGGCGGTCAGCGCGAAAGTAGAGGGGATGATTTGCGCTACGATGTTACTATTGACCTAGAAGAGGCTTTTACTGGAAAATCACTAGAAGTAACAATACCCAAAATGATTAATTGCCCTGAACAGCATAGTTATAAAAGTTGTTCTACTTGCCAAGGTTACGGAAAAGTTAGGACTCAGAGCGGGTTTTTTTCTATGGAGAGGACCTGTGGTAGATGTGGTGGAACTGGGCAAGAAATGAAGGGTCGATGCTCAAAATGCAGTAACACTGGACGAATTAAACAAAATAAAAAAATTCAGATCAAAATACCTGCTGGAGTTGAAACAGGTAACAGGATTAGAATGAGCGGAGAAGGAGAGGCTGGAGAAAGAGGCGGCTCCTATGGAGACCTTTACGTTTTTATAAATATAAATAACCACAAACTTTTCCAGAGAGAACGAGATAACATTATTTGTGATGTTGCTATACCTTTTACTACAGCAACTTTGGGCGGAAATATAGAAGTTCCTACTATAGAAAAAAAAATGGTTAATGTTTCCATACCAAAAGGAATGCAGTCAGGTCATAAACTCAGAATCAAAGGCAAGGGAATGAGTATTCTGAGAACAAACACAAGAGGTGATATGATTGTTAAAGTACATGCTGAAACACCAGTAAACTTATCTTCAGATCAAGAGAAACTTTTAAATCAATTTAATGAAACCCTTACTAAGAAAAACTCTAAAATGACGGAAGGGTTTTTTGATAAAGTAAAAAAAATGTTTAATTAATGAATTATTGTTTTGATTTTATCGAAACACCAATAATTAAACTTTTTGTCCTAGATAGTTCAGAGGGAGTTCACTTTCTTATAAAAGATAATGATAAAAGAATTAAAAACATACTTAATTTATATAACCCAACTAAAGGTTTAAAATTAAAAAAAGCAAAAATATTAATAAACAATTTATTGAAAGGTAAAATTTCTAAACAAAAAAATATAAAAATAAAATTCCTCGATGGAACTACACTACAAAAAAAAGTTTGGACAGAAATTACTAAAATTCCTTATGGTCAAACAATTTCCTACAGCGAGCTTGCTAAAAAAATAAAGAGACCAGATGCAGTAAGAGCCATTGCTTCAGCGGTTGGTAAAAATCCTGTTGGATTATTGGTTCCTTGTCACAGAGTAGTAAAAAAAAATGGAGATTTCGGAAGATATATGTGGGGTGATAAAATTAAGAGAAAAATACTAGATATAGAGGGTAGAGGAACGGCTGACTCGACATATAGAGGAGGAAAGTGAGATACCGAATCAGCCCCCGCATGAATGCTAACTGAACACTAATAAATATTTTGATATAGTCAAAGTTGTTCAAGTATTAAATATCCAAAAATGAGTTTAAAATCGATTTTATCCTATAGTTTTCAGTCATTTTACCTTGCTGGGAGTTTTTTATTATTATTTATTTTTTTGCCCACTTTTTACAATTTATCAATTGGTATCTCTTTAAGTGTTATCGGTCTAGTAATACTGATATCTAGATTTTTTGATGTCTTCTCAGACTTTTTAATTGGTTATTTAACAGAAAAAAGAATTATTTCAGGTCGATCAAGAAAAAATCAAATTCTTTTAGGAATAATAATATTTATTTTCTCCTTATTTGGCCTTTACGTTTTCCAATCTTCTAATATTTATTATTTTATTTTTTTTTATAACTTAGCATTGATAAGTTACTCAATTGCAATCATTCCTTACGACTCTATAGTTATCGATCAAAAAAAAATTTTAAAAAAAAGATTTCGTTTGGCAGCAGTCAAAGAAGTATTTGCAATTTTAGGAGTTCTTGCAGCTCTTATTATTCCAACGACTATTTCAAATTTAAATAATGTTGAGCTATTAAACCCAGACGTTATAAAAACAAGTGGTTTTATTTTTATTTCTCTTGCAATTATAGGGGGATTAATTTTTTATTTTTTCTATGATGATGAACTGAATTACAAGCCAAATGAAATTTCTTGGATAAAATTAAAAACTTTCATTAAAAAAAATAAAAAAATCTTACCTTTTTCTTACATTACATTTTTTAATTTACTTGCTAATAATTTTACTGCAAATTTATTTATTATATTTGTATCTGAATATCTGGGTCTTAGTGATTATGCAGGCCATTTATTAATTTTGTATTTTCTTATAACATTAATTTCCACGCCATTTTGGTATTTTTTTGGAAAAAAATTTTCAAATATGTTTTTATTACAGATTGGAACCAGTATAACTATTTTTGGTTTTTTATTTGTTATTTTTACTAGCAGTGACTATTGGCAAATATATATATTTGTCATACTTATTACAGGAATTGGAATTGGAATTGATCTTATAATACCCCAGATTGAGTTAGCTGACATATTAGATGTAAATAATGAAAATCGTTTATCACAGTTTTTTACCTCATTTTTCTCAATTATAAGAAAAGCTGCTATAGGAATTGCTGCTGGTATAGCACTAACGGGATATGGTTACTTACAATCAATAAATTTTACAATTCACCCAAATATTCCAAATATTATGATTTTTTATTTTTTTATACCGCTTACCATTAAATTGTTCGTATTAATCTTAGTAATGAGATATAGAAGTAAATTCAATGTCTCAATTAGAGAGTAAAAAACACGTAATTTACATACTAGGCACTGTTGCCTTTTTCTTATTTTCAATTGCAGACACTATTATAAAGTTAATTGGAGATTTATATAAAGACACAGTTATATTTTCCATAGCGAGTTTCTCCGCAATAATCCCAGTGCTCTTTTATTTACTGTACAGAAAGAGCTTAGAAGAAATAAAAACAAGCAATTATAAACTTCATTTTATAAGAGGTATTTTAATGACTTTGACCTATTATTTTGTTGTAAAAGGTATCATTTTATTACCTTTATCTATTGCTTATCCAATAATTTTGTCAGCTCCTGTGTTACTCTCAATTATGGGAATAGTAATTTTAAAGGAGTCGATTTACCTATCCAAAATAATTTCTTTAATACTAGCTATGATTGCTGTTTTTATGGTCTCAGGTTTTAGTTTAAACGCAGGTTTTAATGCTTTGGGAGTAATATTTCTTATATTAGGAGTAATTTCATTAGCGTGTCTAGATTTTACAGTGCGAGTTTATGGGAAATCTGAAAGAACTATGGCTTTGACTTTTTATAGTATGGGAATTACTGGCATAATTTTCACAGTATTTTCAATCAACCATTACAAAGATATCGCTTTGTACGATTTTTTAATAATGGTAGGTGCAGGGCTTATTGATGGTGTGGCCATGATGATCTTAATCTATTCTCTTAGAAGAATAGAAGCTTCATTTTTTAGCATCACGCATTATTCACAGATCATTTTTGGAATAGTAATTAGTATTTTTGTTTTCAATCACTACCCCTCAATTATAGAATTATGCGGTGCTATTTTAATAATAATTTCTGGATATCTTGTTTATTCTAAATTAAAAAAGCTAAATTGATTGCTTTTCCATTGGGTAAATAGAGCAACCTGAAATTTTCCACTCTCCCTTGTCTTTAATGAGTGAGTACATTGCTAAATAAGAAACATTATCTTGCGAGACGATTTGTAGTTGATGATATATAGCTCCTTCAAAAAATTTTGATTCCATAAAATAGTAATTTTTAGGGTTATAAACAGGCTCATAATAGTTTTTAACCATACTCATAAAATCTTGAGGATTATTGAACCTCATCTTGATATAAGGTGAGGCATGAAAGAAAGCTCCTTCAGCATCTTTGTTAATGAAGGCCTTTAGTTGACTTTCAATCACTGCTTGCGTTTCACTAAACTCATTTTTATCAATAGTTTCTGCAATAGATATGGTGTTAAAAAGTAAAAGGCATAAACTTGTGTAAATTAATTTTTTAAACTGCATACTATTTATATGCGTAATTAAACAATATAGATGAAAATCATTTTAATTATATTCGCCTTGTTTTTGAACATATCCTATAGTTACGCAGATCAAAATAGCCCAAAACTTGATGAATTATTCAGTCAGCTCTCCGAGGTAAAGGACTCAAAAGAACAAAGTCTAATTATATCAAAAATATGGGGAGAATGGATGAAAATTGAAAATCCAGATGTAAAAATAGTAATGGATAATATTTCAGATTTTTTTAAATCTAAAAATTACCAATCTGCGATATCAGCTTTAACTCTTGCTATTGAGTTAGAGCCAAATTACGCGGAGGCCTACAACAAAAGGGCAACTTTTTATTTTATGATGGGAGACTATGAAAACTCTATGAGAGATATTGAAGCTACATTGTATCTTGAACCAAGACATTTTGGTGCATTAGATGGTTTGAGTAGAATTCTTATAAGCTACAAAAATTATGATGGAGCACTTAAGGTTTATCAAGAAATGAAAAAGTTAATGCCAAATGATTTGTCTGTTGATATGAAAATTGAAAATCTAAATCAAATGGTGTCAAAGGAAACTTAAATTAACCATTTGGTTAAGAATATAGATTAACGAAATAATGAAATCTATTGCCCCTTGCCACCTTCCTCCTCGACAATGTCTCAACCCAAGCGGCTAGGGGACAGGTATAATATTCGAATTTTGGTTGATATGAAACAGATTTCTTATAATTTAAAAAGCCTATCAAATAAGAAAAATATCGTTATAGATGTTATTTAAAAATTAATTAGTTATAAATTGAGCTGTGAAAAAAAAATTTAACACAAAAGTAATTCATTCTGGGCATGGCCCAGATAAAGAAACGGGAGCCGTTATGCCACCGATACATCTTTCATCAACCTTCAAACAAATGGAACCCGGAAATTTTGAGTATGAATATGCTAGAACCAAAAATCCTTCTAGAGATGTACTAGAAAAATTACTAGCACAAATTGAGTCTGGAGATAAAGCTTTTGCATTTGCATCGGGCATGTCAGCAATTAATACAGTTTGTGAGCTATTTGGCACAAACTACCATATAGTTTGTTCTGATGATGTATATGGAGGTACTCGTAGGTTATTTGATAAAGTTAAATCAAATATTGACGTAACTTACATCGACTTTGATAAAAATATAAACTGGAATGATGAAATAAAAGAAAACACAAAATTTATATGGATTGAAACACCATCAAATCCTTTAATGAAAATTATTGATATTAAAAATACTGTTAATATTGCAAGTGAGTTTAAGTTACCTGTGATATGTGATAACACATTTGCCTCTCCATATAATCAGAGACCACTTGAATTAGGTGCAGATATGGTAGTGAGTTCTTCAACAAAATATTTAGGAGGCCACTCAGATATTGTTGGTGGGTCTATTGTTATTAAAGAGAATAAGGAATACGCTGAAAAAATTTCTTTTATTCAAAATGCAGTTGGGGCTGTCCCCTCTCCCTTTGATTGTTATTTATTAACAAGAAGCATTAAAACACTTTCTGTAAGAATGAAGCAACATAATGAAAATGCTATTGCTGTGTCTAATTATTTATCCAATCATCCTAAGATAGAAAAAGTTTTTTTTCCGGGTACTGATAAAAGGCACAAGGAAATTGCAGAAAAACAAATGGATGGTTTTGGTGGAATGATGTCTTTTGTAATTGACTCAGATATTAATGGGGTAAAAACTTTTCTAAAAAATTTAAATTTATTTACACTCGCGGAAAGCCTAGGAGGAGTCGAAAGTTTGATCGAGCATCCAGCCATCATGACCCATGCTTCTATAGATCCATCAATTAGAGAAAAATTAGGCATATCAGAAACATTACTAAGAATATCTGTGGGTATTGAAGATGTAGATGATTTGATCTCAGATTTAGACCAAGCCCTATCAAAGATTTAAAATGAGAGACATAGTTGATTTTATTGGCAATACGCCACTTATTAAACTCAAATATCCATCTGAAATTACGGGTTGTAATATTTATGGTAAAGCAGAATTTATGAATCCAGCTGGTTCTATCAAAGATAGAACGGCATTGGGTATAATACTTGATGCTGAAGAGAATAATTTAATTGAACCAGGTGGCACTGTCGTTGAGGGTACCTTTGGAAACACAGGTATTGCTTTAACAATGATTAACAATGCTAGAGGATACAAAACTATAATTGTAATGCCTGACGGTGCATCAGAGGAGAAGCAAAGCATTTTAAGGAATATGGGGGCAAAGCTTAAAGTTGTGCCAACTAAACCTTATTCTGATCCGGGTAATTATCAGCATGTATCAAAGAGGTTAGTTGAAGATCTACAATCAAACGGAAAGACTTCAGTTATGTGGGCAAACCAATTTGACAACACAGCAAATTACAAATTTCACGCAAAAACCACAGCTAAAGAAATATTCAATCAGCTTGAAGGAAAAGTAGATGGTTTTACTTGTGCAATTGGGTCGGGTGGAACATTAGCAGGTTGATTTCTCATACCATATTACTGATTATGATGCGTTTGAACTTTTATATAAAATGGTCAAAACAGAAGGCTTATTTCTTGGCTCCAGTTCTGGAGTAAATGTAGCAGGGGCTATCGAAATGGCTAAAGAAATGGGACCAGGTAAAAACATTGTTACAATTCTGTGTGATGATGCTAACAAGTATTTTAGTAAGTTGTATAACAAAGAATATCTGTTATCAAAAAAACTTCCCGTACCCGAGTGGCTTTAAAATTTTAATCACTACCAAAAGTCATTCTTTTTAAAGTTCTATCTTTTAATACAAAATGGTGCATAAGTGCGGCTCCTGAATGTATAAAAAATAAAACTAATAAAACATTACTAGAATATTCATGGAAACTTTTGAACAAGTACCTTAAATCACTGTTGTGATCCAATAAATTTATTAATTCAAAATTTAAAAACATTACTGTGTCACCTTGTAAGTTTGTAAGGATGTATCCAGATATTGGTTGTAAAAAAAATATTGAGTAAAATAAAAAATAGTTAGTTTTAGCAACATAAATTAATATTTTATTTTTTAAGATGGGCTTGGGCCTAATATTGATAAATTTCCAACTTAATCTAAATATTGCTAGGAGAAGAATTGAAAGACCTAGTGTGTTGTGTATCATCAATATTTCATAATAATACTCAAAATTATTCTCTAAATTTTTACCCAATATGTATGTTGCAATTATAAGAGCAGCCATAATCCAATGAAATAACTTGCTAATTAAACCGTAATTATCTGCGCTGTTTGCTAACTTCATTATCTTCAATTA
>LUMT01001253.1_pt1 | contig 12051 bp, 12 predicted proteins | sample 729741 | NCBI WGS metagenome assembly LUMT01 (sample SAMN03860299, study PRJNA289734) | marine metagenome | biome: seawater column; feature: ocean; material: water; isolation source: Red Sea water column Station 192 - depth 50m | place: Saudi Arabia: Red Sea | collected 2011-10-15 | depth 50 m
ACGGATGCTGATAAATTATATGTAGGAGTCCCGTCATTTCTCAAGATAATAAAATCCTCGATCGTATTATTGTCAATCTCAACATCACCTTGAACTAAATCTTTTAATATTGATGTTCCATCAATCTTACTTTTAAATCTTATAACAGGTTTAATATCTTTTGGAGCATCATTTTCACTTTTATCTCTCCATTTTCTATCATAAATATAGGGAATTTTTTTTTGCCTTGCTCTTTTTTTTTGTTCTTCTATTTCTTCACTTGAACAATAGCATTTATATGCATTACCATTTTTAAGTAGCTCATTTGCAACTTTAATGTGATCATCCACTTTTTTCGATTGAATATATTCTTCCCCATCATAGTTGATACCGATCCATTTAAGCGATTGTATTATTTGATCTTTGAATTCATCTTTAGATCTTTCTTTATCTGTGTCTTCCACCCTCAAATAAAATTTACCATTGTGATTTTTGGAGTATAACCAATTAAATAAAGCTGTTCTAACACCACCAATGTGCAATGCTCCAGTAGGTGAGGGAGCAAATCTAGTTGCTACTTTTTTCATTAAAATGGTTTAGACTATTTTTTTAGAAGTTTCTATATAAAGATACTAATACACCCTGAACTTTTACTCTATCAGGACCAAATATTTTAGTTTCGTAATTTTTATTGGCACTTTCAAGCGCAACAACTTTACCTTTTTTTCTAATTCTTTTTAACATTGCTTCATGTTCATCAATTAGAGCAACAACAATTTTTCCATTATCAGCTGTATCTGTTCTTTTAATAATTACTGTATCACCTTCATGAATTCCAGCTTCAATCATCGAGTCCCCTTGAACTTTTAAACCAAAATAATCTCCATTTTTCTCTAAATTACTTGGCAAAGGTATTCTTGAAACTTCATTTTGAATAGCCTCAACAGGTGTTCCAGCAGCAATTTTTCCTAAAACTGGTACCTCAGCATCATCTGATGATAAATTTTCCTCATCTAAACCACCTTTAATAACACTTGGTGAAAAACTGTTATAAATATCATTTGCAGAAGCCGTTTCTGGCAATTTAATTACTTCTAATGCTCTTGCTTTATGAGCAAGTCTTTTAATAAAACCTCTTTCTTCTAATGCACTTATAAGTCTATGAATTCCAGACTTAGATTTAAGGTTCAACGAAGCTTTCATCTCCTCATAAGATGGAGAAACACCAGAGCTTCTCAACTTCTTGTTGATAAATAAAAGCAGATTTTTTTGTTTTTTTGTTAACATAAGAACAAATATCGTACAAAATCTGTTCTACAAAAGTTCTTTTGAATTCACAACAGTAAAAAACCCAATAAAATAGGGAATTATTTGACTAAAGAACTGAGAAAATAGAATTATTATCTAAATTCTTTAAAAGTGATTCACCAATAAGAAAAGTTTTAATAGAAGTTTTATTAGAGAGTTCTAATAGTTCATCTTTTGTTTTTATTCCACTTTCAGAAATTAATGGACCTTTATGATTAACCAAAACATTATGAATATCAAAAGTTGTATTTATATCAGTTTTAAGAGTTTTTAAGTTCCTATTATTAATACCAATTAATGCCTCTTTAAATTTTAAAGCTTGTTTTGCTTCCTCAACTGTATGCACCTCAACTATAACAGACATATTAAATTTTAAAGCTTCCTCATATAACTCATTTGCAAGGCTTTCACTTACACCAGCTAATATAATTAATATTGCATCTGCTCCATGACTTTTTGCTAATGGAATTTGAAATTTATCTACAAAAAAGTCCTTACAAAGAATTGGTAAATTAATATTTTGTTTAATCTTACTTATATGTCTTAAATCTCCTAAAAAAAAATCTTCCTCTGTCAAAACTGATAAACATGTGGCTTTATTATCATGATATATACTAGCTATTTTAACAGGGTCATAATCATTTATGATTACACCCGCAGAAGGACTAGCTTTTTTGATCTCAGCAATAATTGAAAATTTATTTTCCTTAATATTTTTTTCAATATTTTCTTTAAAATTAATAAACATTTTATTTTTCTTAATTAATTCATTTAATGAGTCTATTGAAATATTTTTTTTAGAATTTTCTATTTTTTCTATTTTCTTTTTAATTATTTTTTCGAGAACATTTTCAGGCATTTTGAATTGTTTCTAAATGTTTAATAACTTCGTTTGATAAAATATGCTCTCTTGCATTTTTATACGCGCATCATCACCGACAAGATTTTCAAATTTATCTGCATTAATATTTAATTTTTTTGGATCAATAACAATTTCAGATATAACATTATTTTTTAATTGAATAACGTTTGTTTTAGCATAGGGTGAAATTTCATCTAAACCATCTTCACTATTGACGATCCATGCAAATTTAATATCTAAACTTTTTAAAGCGTTAGCAAATGTTTTTAATAACTTTTTTTCAAAGACACCAACGACTTGTCTTTTAACTAAAGCTGGACTACTCAAAGGACCAATCATATTAAAAATTGTTCTTTTACCAATTTTTTTTCTTGTAGGTCCAACGTATTTCATTGCATTATGGTAATTTGGCGCAAACATAAAACCAAAATTATTTTTTTCAATTTGAGACTCAATATCATTTGGTTCTAAATTAATTTCTATATTTAATGCCTCTAAAACATCTCCAGATCCACATTTAGAAGATACTGCTTTATTACCATGTTTTGCTACTTTAACACCCATACTTGCAAGTAATAATGCAGAAGCTGTTGAAATATTGAGTGTGTTCATTCCATCACCACCTGTTCCACATGTATCGATACAATTTTGCACATTTACTCTTTTTGATTTATTTCTTAAAGTATATACTCCTCCAGCAATCTCATTTGAAACTTCACCTTTAGCGGACAAAAGTGTTAAAAAATCAAATATTTCCTGTTCATTTGCCTTACCTTCCATTAATAATTCGAAAGCTGCCTTACTTTCCTCAAAGGAGAGATCATCTTTATTTTTAATTTTATCTATGAATTGTTTCATTAATCTTAAAGTCTAATAAAATTTTTTAAAATTTTAATACCTAGTTTAGTTTTAATACTTTCAGGGTGAAATTGCACTCCATGAACATTGTATTTTTTATGCTGAACACCCATTACTAAACCATCTTTGCTCTCAGCAGTGATTTTAAGATGTTTTGATAGTGTTTTTTTATCAATAATTAAGCTGTGATAACGTGTTGCCTCAAATGATTTTGGAAGATTTTTTAAAATTCCCAACTTTTTTGAGATAATTTTGCTTGTTTTACCATGCATTAGTTTTTTAGCCTGAATAATTTTAGAGCCAAATACCTGCCCAATAATTTGATGACCAAGACAAACACCAAGAATTGGAATTTTTTTATATAAAGATTTTACTATTTTTAAACAATTACCTGATTGATCAGGATTACCTGGGCCCGGTGAGATTACAATTTTATTATATTTTCTTTTTAATATCTCATTAGATGTAATCTGATCATTTCTTATCACATCTACCTTAACTTTTAATGAAGATAGGTAATGATAAAGATTAAAAGTGAAACTATCGTAATTATCTATAAGAATTATTTTTTTCATTTTAATGAACATAAAATTTATTATTTTTAGCTACAGCTGTTCTTAAAGCTATACATGTATCAAATTCTCCGTTAGCTGAAAAATAGCCAATACCACCAGCATAAACTTTTCTCTTAGTTGTTTCTAATTCATCAATTATTTCCATAGCTCTAATTTTTGGTGCTCCAGAGACAGTTCCTGCAGGGAAACCAGCTAGAAGTGATTTAAACTTAGAAAATTTCTTATTATGCACACCGATGACATTTGATACTATGTGCATTACATGAGAATATCTCTCAATAATAAAACTCTCAGTTACTTTTACCGTATTAATTTTTGAGACTTTACCAGCATCATTTCTTCCTAAATCTAATAACATTAAGTGTTCTGAAAGCTCCTTTTTGTCATTAAGAAGATCTTTTTCATAAAAACGATCCTCTTTTAATGTTTTTCCTCTTGGTCTCGTTCCAGCAATTGGTCTTACAGTAATTTTATTATCTCTTAGTCTCACTAAAATTTCTGGACTCGCACCAATAATTTGGAAGTCATTGAAATTAAAAAAAAACATAAAAGGTGATGGGTTAGTCACTCTAAGTTTTTTATAAATATCAATCGGTTTTTTTGTTAATTTAGCTTCAAATCTTTGACTTAAAACTACCTGGAATATATCTCCTAATTTTATATATTTTTTGGCAGTATTGATCATTTGCAAGAATCTATTTTTAGAAGTATTAGATTTAACTTTAATATTTGTTGATTTTAATGGACTCCTATTATCTACATTCTTAATTGATGATTGAACAAGTAATCTAAAAAGATCTGATTTTATCTCATCAAATTTTTTTTGATAATCTCTAATCTTCTCGTCTTTATAGATATTTCTAATATAAAAAATCTCTTTTTTTAAATTATCGTGAATAATTAGTGTTCTTGGTCTCAGAAGTCTTACATCAGGTATATTTAGATCATCCTTACAATTATTGGGAATTTTCTCTATATATCTTATAGAGTCATATGAGAAATATCCTGAAATTAAAGAACACAGTTTTGGTAAATTTTTGGGAGTTTCAAATTTAAATTCTTCAATAATTTTCTCAATCAAGTTTTCAGGTTTATCTTTAAGTTTAATTTTCTTTTCATTTTGAATTAAATAAGAAATTTTATTTTTGAATTCCCATATCTTGTCAGGATTTTTGCCAAATATAGTGTACCTTCCTTTGATTTTTCCTTTCTCTACTGACTCAAATATAAAGCTATTTTTTTCATTTAAAAAATTATCTATTAAATTTAAAATCTCCTCATCTTCTTGAATTTTTTTTGAAGTATATATAATTTGATTTTTATTGCTTCTATGTCGAAACTTAAAATCTTTGAAGCCTCGATTTATGTTCATTGAAAGAAATTTTTAACTCGTTCTATTGTTTTTTGATTTAAATTTACATTATATCTGCTGTTTAGATATAGATCATATGATTTTAACATATTATTTTTTAGATTTGAATTTTGTTTATTCATATATTCATTTATCTTATCATCATTTTCCATTGTCTGATTTTGAAAGTTCTTTATTTTAGCTAAATAAATATTGCTCATCTCATCATTTATAAGAGTAAAAGAATTAATGGGTAATGAGTAAAGAAGTTCAACAGCTTTAATATCAAATTTTTTGTTATCTTTGATAGAATTTAATAATAAATTTTCAATTTTGTTATTTCCCATTTCTACAAAATTTTCATTATTGAAATTTTTTTCATCAATTTTTTTTATTAAATTCTTGTTATATTCATACTTATTTTTTTCAAACATAAGTCCCAAGATCTCTTCTCTAAGGACTGGATCATTTACATTAGGAGAACGTTGTTCTGACTTAATTATTTTGTAAAGAATATAATCATCTTTAAATTCAATGATATCAAATTCATTATTTCTTGCTTCAAATATCTTTTTTTCTATATCGCTTTTATCATAAGTAAATCTGAAATCTTTGATTTTCTTAGACTTTAAATTAAATTCTGTGACGATATTTTCAAAAGGAATTTCATTCGAGATATCAATTTCTATTTGGTCAACTTTATCAAAAAAGGTCTGATTGAATTCATCTACACCAACCAAATTTTTGGGATTTATTATGGAATAATCAAAATCAATATATTCTTCCGTAAAACTATCTTTCTTTTTATAATATTGATTTAAATTAATATAATCTATCTCTAATTTTCTATTTTCATCTTGATAGAGTTTTTTAACTAAAAATTTTGGAGAAACAGTTCCAGCGCCCACAAAACTGAATAAGTTTTTTTGTAATTCACGATTTTTTAGTCGTAATTCAAACTGAGGTGCAGATTGATTATTTTCAAGTAAAAATTTTTCATATTTAAGTCTTTGAAAACGTCCTTGTTCGTCTAAAAAATTTTTATTTTTTTTTATCATTTCGAGTAGTGTTTCTTTTGAAATAATTAAATTGTATTCCTCAATTTCTAAATCTAAAATTTTTGTCGAAATCAATCCAGATAATAATTCTTCAATAATATTATCGTTTAAATTCTCTCTTATTGTATCCTGAGGAATTCCAGAATTATTTAAGTAATCAATAAATTCTTCTGTAGAAATATTAGTCTCATTTATTTTTACAATTGAATTCGTATTTCCACTACTGAATATGCTCCCCATACCCCAAAATACAAATGGAATAATCATTATAAAAACTAATATCCCAGCGAACTTTGTTTTTGCAAAATTTCTAAATGCACCTATCATTACTATATAAATTTATTGATCTATAAAAAGCAAACCTATAGATTAAATTTTAGTATAAGACAAATAAATATATGTATTTTATTGCTAATTGGAAAATGTTTGGTGGATTGAGTACATTGAATTCACTAAAAAAAGTAATCAAATTTCTAAAAATTTTTAAAAAATCAAAAAAAATTAAAATTATTTATTGCCCGCCCAATACATTAATCCGTTCAATGTCTAAAAAAGTTATAAATTCCAAAATTCAAGTTGGTGCTCAGAATTGTCATGAAAGTCTTGTTTATGGCGCTTCAACTGGTTCCATAAATCCTACGATGCTAAAAAATGTTGGGGCAAAATATGTTATTTTAGGTCATTCAGAAAATCGCGCCTCTGGTGAAACGGATAAATTAATTAATGCTAAAATTAAAGCAGCAACTCAAGCAGGTTTAAAGGTTATTTTTTGTATTGGTGAAACCTTAGGTCAAAAACGAAAAAAAATTACTAAAAAAATTTTATCTAAACAGATTATTGTAGGCTTACAAAAAATTAAGAAAAGAAAAAATATTGTGATTGCTTATGAACCTGTGTGGTCAATTGGGACAGGTCTAATTCCTAAAGCAGATGACTTATTTAACACTATTAATTTTATAAAAAAAAAAGTTAGAAATATCAAAGTTTTATATGGAGGTTCGGTAAATCCAAAAAATATAAATAAATTAAAGTTAATAAAAAATATTGATGGATTTCTAATTGGAGGTGCCTCTCAAGATCCCAAAAAATTCATTGATATAATCAAAAAAACGTATAATTAACCAGCATGGAAAATATATTGTTAGTACTGAATATCATTCTTGCATTAATTTTAGTTTTATTAGTTTTAATGCAAAAATCTGAGGGGGGAGCACTTGGAATTGGAGTTTCCCAAGAAAATATGATGTTTTCAAAGTCAGCAGGAAATTTTATGACAAAAGCAACTGGTGTTGTTGCAACTCTGTTTATCATTTGTAGTTTAGCTCTAACGATAGTATCTAGGGGTGATTTGACACCATCTAGCTCAGTTTTAGATCAAGTCGAAGAGGATACACCCTCAATTCCAGAAAATAATAATTAATACTTTTAATTTACTTTTTTATTAGCTATAAGATACTTCCATGGCGCGATATATATTTGTCACTGGCGGCGTGGTCTCATCATTAGGAAAAGGTCTTTCATCAGCATCACTAGCCTATTTGTTAAAATCACAGGGTTACAAAGTTAGGTTAAGAAAAATGGATCCCTACTTGAATGTAGATCCTGGAACAATGAGTCCATTTCAACATGGAGAAGTTTTCGTCACCGATGATGGTGCTGAAACCGATTTAGATCTAGGTCATTATGAGAGATTTACAAACATTTCATCTAAACAGTCAGATAACATTACAACTGGTCGTATTTATAGTGATGTTATTAAAAAAGAAAGAAAGGGAGGATATCTTGGAAAAACTGTTCAAGTTATACCTCATATCACAAACCGAATAAAAGAATTTATAAAAAAAGATATTACAAATGAAGATTTTGTAATATGTGAAATTGGTGGAACAGTTGGAGATATTGAAAGTTTACCATTTGTTGAAGCTATAAGACAATTTTCAAATGAATATGGTAAATCAAAAACATTATTTATTCATTTAACTTTTGTTCCGTTTTTGAAATCATCTGATGAAATAAAGACCAAACCTACTCAACATTCGGTAAAAGAATTAAGAAGTATAGGTGTTCAACCAGACATTATTATTTGTAGATCTCAACAATCTATACCATTAGACCAAAGAAAAAAAATATCATTATTTTGTAATGTTCCAATTGAAAACGTTATCGAAACGGTAGATGTAAGAACCATTTATGAGGCACCAATTAGTTTTTATAATCAAAAACTTGATAAACAAGTTTTAAAATTCTTTAAACTTAAACCAAAAAAAAGAGCTAACCTAAACCCATGGAAAAAAATAACTAAAATTGTTTTAAGTACAAAAAAATCAGTAAATATTGCGATAATTGGAAAATATGTAAATTTAAAAGATGCTTACAAATCTCTAGATGAAGCCTTAGTTCATGGTGGAATTGCAAACAATGTAAAAGTAAATCTTATAAGAATAGAGTCTGATAACTTAAAAAATAGTGAAATCAAAATAAAACTAAAAAATGTTTCAGGATTATTGATACCAGGGGGTTTTGGTAAAAGAGGAACAGAGGGAAAAATTTCAGCAATTAAATATGCTAGAGAAAAAAAGATACCATTTCTTGGTATTTGTTTTGGAATGCAAATGGCTATAGTCGAATTTGCGCGAAATAAACTAAAAATTAAAAATGCTGGATCAAGTGAATTAGATAAAAAATGCTATCCAGTAATTGGTTTAATCAATGAATGGGATAAAAATGGAAAAATTATTAAAGGCACAGATAAAAATTTAGGTGGAACAATGAGATTAGGATTATATGAGGCCAAATTAAGAAATAATTCTGCCATAAATAAAATATATAAATCTAAAAATATAAGAGAAAGACATAGACATAGATATGAAGTTAATAATAGCCTTAAAGCTGAATTTGAAAACAAAGGATTAATTTTTTCAGGAATGTCACCAGATAATAAATTACCAGAAATAATAGAGCTTAAAAATCATCCATGGTTTATAGGTGTTCAATTTCATCCAGAATTTAAATCTAGACCTTTGGCTCCTCATCCTTTATTCTCTTCATTCATTCAGGCATCAAAAAACCATAAATGAGTAATATAAAGGTAAATTGTAATAAAATAGAGATCTCTAACGATAATAAAATATGTATTATTGCAGGCCCATGTCAGCTTGAGACTGAGCAACACGCAATGGATATGGCAGGTAAAATACAAGATATTACCAAGAAATTTGGTGTAGGATTTATTTATAAAACTTCATTTGATAAAGCGAATAGAACAAGTCTTAAAGGCAAAAGAGGAGCTGGATTAGATACTTCACTTCCAATTTTTGATAAAATAAAAAAAGAACTCAATGTCCCAATTTTAACAGACATACATAATATCGAGCAATGTTCAATTGTTGCAGAACATGTAGACGTTTTACAAATACCTGCTTTTTTATGTCGCCAAACCGATCTTTTAGTAGCTGCAGCTAAAACAAATAAAATCATTAACGTTAAAAAAGGTCAATTCTTAGCGCCATGGGATATGGTCAATGTAACAAAAAAAATTTCAGACTCCGGTAATAAAAATATTCTAGTCACTGAAAGAGGTGCTAGTTTTGGTTACAATACTTTAGTCTCAGATATGAGAGCATTACCTATCATGGCAAAAAATGGTTACCCAGTAATTTTTGATGCAACCCATTCAGTTCAACAGCCAGGTGGTCTTGGTGAAAAAAGCGGGGGACAGAGAGAGTTTGTAGAACATTTAGCAAGAGCAGCTGTTGCAGTAGGGGTAGCAGGAGTTTTCATTGAAACACATCAAGATCCTGATAACGCTCCCTCTGATGGTCCAAATATGGTTCCTTTAGATAAATTAGAAAGTCTACTAAAACAATTAACTGATATAGATAGTTTAATTAAAAATAAGTGAGTAAAATTACAAAAGTAAAAGCCCGACAAGTTTTTGACAGTAGAGGTAATCCAACAATCGAAGCTGAAGTTTTTACAAAAAACAAAAGTGCAATAGCAATTTGTCCCTCAGGAGCATCAACAGGTACTTATGAAGCTTACGAAAAAAGAGATAAAAATAATAAAAGATATTTAGGAAAAAGTGTTCTTAATGCAATTAGTTTGGTTAATTCTAAGGTTTCAAAAAAACTTAAAGGACAAAATATTCATGATCAAGAAAGAATAGATGCTTTAATGATTAACCTAGATGGTACAAGACAAAAAACAAAATTAGGGGCAAATTCAATATTAGCTGTGTCTATGGCTGTAAAAAAACTTTCAGCAAAAATTAGAAAGAAACCATTATATAAAACTTTTTTAATTAAAAATAATTTTAGATTACCTTTTCCACTTATGAATATAATTAATGGTGGAGCACATGCTAATAATGGTTTGAGAATTCAAGAATTTATGATCAGGCCAGATCGCGCAAAAAATTTCAGTGATGCGATGAGGATTTGTTTTTTAGTGATTAAAAATTTAAGTAAAATTATAAAGAATAAAGGACTTTCAACATCTGTTGGAGATGAAGGTGGATTTGCACCAATGATTAGTAATAACAATCAGGCTTTAGATTTAATTGTTTCAGCTATTAGAAAGTCAGGATTTGTTAACGGTAAAGATGTTTCAATTTGTTTAGATGTGGCTGCAAATGAATTATATAAAAGAAATAAATATTCTATTCATTCAAAAAGCTATATTTCTGTAGAAAGATCTATTAAAGAATATAAAAGAATAATTAATAAATATAAGATTAAATCGATAGAAGATCCATTTGCAGAAAATGATTGGATATCATGGAATAAATTAATGAAATCACTTAAAAAAGTTCAGATTGTAGGTGACGATCTTTATGTTACTAATCTTGAGCGACTCAAAAAAGGTTTTTTAAATTTATCATCTAACGCAATTTTAATTAAATTAAATCAAATTGGCACAGTTTCAGAAACCTTAGATGTAATTCGATTTGCTCAAGCTATTGGATTTCAAACAATCATTTCTCATAGATCTGGAGATAGTGAGGATACATTTATTGCAGACCTTGCAGTGGGTACTAATTCTAATCAAATAAAAACTGGATCTTTAGCAAGATCAGAAAGAGTTGCTAAATATAATCAGTTATTACGAATAGAAGAAGAACTTGGAAAAAAAGCTAGAATGAATAAGATTCATTAATGTTCCAAAAATTAAAAAAAAATTATTTTCTACTTATATCAGTTTTTCTAATCATATATTTTTTCTTTAATCTTTTGTCGGGTGAAAGAGGATTAATTTCATATTATGAGACTTGGATTTTAAGAATTCATTATTAAGTGACAATCTAGATCTTGATTATATTGAAACTTTAATTAGAGAAAGATTCTTATTTGGTAAAAAAAATGAAAAAATTTATATTATAAAAAAAAATGACACAAAAAATTAAACCAAGACACCCTGAAAAAGTAAAAAACCCAATTAATCCAATTAAGAAAAAGCCTGATTGGATTAGATCTAAACTTAATAATAGTAAGGAATTTTTTTTAACAAAAACAATTGTAAATAAAAATAATCTTGTAACAGTTTGTCAGGAGGCAAATTGCCCAAATATAACTGAGTGTTGGAGTAAAAGACATGCAACTTTTATGATAATGGGTGATACATGTACTAGAGCATGTGCTTTTTGTGATGTGAAAACTGGTAAACCAGAAAAATTAGATAAGTTAGAACCAATTAAAATATCTCAAGCAGTTAAAAAATTAGACCTAAAACATGTTGTAATTACTTCAGTTGATAGAGATGATTTGGATGATGGTGGCTCAAATCATTTTTATGAAGTTATAAATCAAACAAGAAAAACTAATCCAAATACAACTATCGAAGTTTTAACACCTGATTTCTTAAGAAAAGGTGATGCTTATAAGAAAGTACTAGAAGCTAATCCAGATGTTTTTAATCATAATATTGAAACTTTAATTAGAGAAAGATTCTTATTTGGTAAAAAAAATGAAAAAATTTATATTATAAAAAAAGATGACACAAAAAATTAAACCAAGACATCCTGAAAAAATAAAAAATCCAATAAATCCAATTAAAAAAAAACCT
>LUMT01001438.1_pt1 | contig 12049 bp, 9 predicted proteins | sample 729741 | NCBI WGS metagenome assembly LUMT01 (sample SAMN03860299, study PRJNA289734) | marine metagenome | biome: seawater column; feature: ocean; material: water; isolation source: Red Sea water column Station 192 - depth 50m | place: Saudi Arabia: Red Sea | collected 2011-10-15 | depth 50 m
TTGTAATTTAGCTGTACCCATACCATAGAACAAACCAAGATTAATTATTTTTGCTTGTTTACGTTTGATACTAGCCATATCAGCTACGATCTGATGAAAGTCCATTTGAGGATCTGTCTTAAAAGAAGTTACCATGTGTTTTACAGCGTCGTCCTCTGAAATTATATCATCAGCTGATGCATAGTGAACTACCAGCCTAGGTTCTTGTTGTGAATAATCAAAACATCCCCACTTGCATCCTTCTTCAGGTAAAAATAATCCTCTGATTGCAGGGCCTAATAAATCGTTTCTTGATGGTATTTGTTGTAAGTTTGGATTTGAATATGAAAATCTACCGGTGATCGTACCACCCGCATCTGATCTCAATTGATTTATGTCAGCGTGTATTCTACCTTTGTGTTCGTATCTTATAATTGTATCTATAAATGTAGTATGAGCTTTATTTAAATCACGAGCTTCTGCTATTCTTTTTATTACTTCATTTTCATGACTAGATAATATATCTTTTGTAAATGATGGAGCATTTGTTTTCTCGGTTCGTTTATAACTCAAACCAAGTTTATCAAAAACTTTTGCGATACTTCTTGCTGCCCATATTTGAACATCTACTCCTGTTGCTTTTTTTACTTCTAGTAACAATGATTTTTCTCTGGTTTCTAACACATGCTTTAATTGATGCGCTTTATCGATGTCTACTCTCACTCCTTGGAACCTCATGTCCACGAGACAACGAAAAAGTCTAACTTCTAAATTAAATATTTTTTCCAAACCTTGTTGTTTTATTTGCCCAGAAAATTTTTTAAAAAGTTTTAATGTAAGTTCAGCATCTTTTTCAGCATACTCTCCGACATCTGCTGCAGGTAGTCTCCACATTTCAGATTTTGCATCAACTCCAGCGGCATCTGCTGCAGCCTGCAAAGCTCGCTCTTCTTTAACTTCGTTAAGTTCTAATAAAGCTAGTGAGTTTAAGGAATACCAAACTCTGTTTTCATTTAACAGCGCAGCCATAATCATCGTATCTACAATTATTCCTTTAATTTCAATACTATACGAGTGTATCCAACACACGTCATACATTGCGTTATGAAATATTTTTGGACATGGTAATGCACAAATATCTTTTAACCATTTTAAAACTGCTTCTTTGGAAAAGTAATTATCTTTTGCGTGCCCAAAAGAATAGTAGCCGGACCATCCTTCTACAGCTACAGCAACACCTATTATTTCTCCATTCCCTACAATAGAACCAGATCCTTTTTTCTTTAAATCAGGATCTCTTGTTTCTAAGTCAATTGCAATGTAAGGATATTTACTTAAATCTTTAAATTCTTCTGGAGAATTCCAGATTGGTTTGTGTTCAGACATTAACTATAATCCCTTTCGATAATCATTTCTATAAAATGTATTGCTTTTAATAAATCTTGTTTCTTTCCTTTGTCACGATGTCTTATTATATATTTTATAGCACAACCTTCAGGATATAACAACTCATTCTCAACTACAAACTTGCTGGGTTGAATTTTATATTTTTGGTAGTGATTCCCGCCGTGCTGTTTATCCCAAACTTTAGATGTCATAACTGTATGCCGTTTCTGGTTGTAATATAAACAACCTTTGTTTTGCTCTTGTAGTTCCCACAAAAAATAATCTGTGAGTTTCATCTGGTTTCTTTTCATACTCTTCGTACAAAAATTTTGAAGCAGACTCATGACCAAAGTCACAAAATAAAACTACGTTTTCACATTCTCTACCTTTAGATTGATGCATTGTTGTAATTTCTATTCGTGATTCTTCCATAAGATCGTCACCTTGTTCTATCAAATGACTCATGTAATCTTTTACATTTTCCGAAAAATCTAGTTGTTTCCAGTCACCCGCCACTAGCAACCCGTGGTTAGACTGAAGTTCATCCAGGTCAATTGTATATAAACTTTGAAAACTTTTACCGCTCGAGAATCCACGTTCAAGATGTTGTTTCTTAACTTTTAAAAAAGAATACATTACTTTTACATCTTTAGTATCAATACTAGCCCCGTTATTTAAACGTATCCATGCTCTATATGCTTTTAAAACATCTTTTGGTAAGTGTTCCGAAGATTTAGAATCATATCTATATCCTTTTTGGTATAAATATTCTCCAGCGACCATAGCTAGTTTATTTGTTTTACCAAGTATCATCCATTTTTGTTCAGTAAAATCAATGTCTTGAAGTCTTATGTTACGGTGTACTTCACCAGCATCATCTCTTGGTTCCCATTTTTTTTCTCTTCGTGTGTTAATTCGATTTAAAATGTTTGTGGCTACATTGTGTACTAATTTAGGCACCCTACGTGACTCAATTTGTGGATCTATTTCACCTTCTAAATTAATAAAAATATTTGGTTCTGCTCCTTGAAAACCATAGATAGTTTGATCATCATCGCCTGCAATATAAGATCGTTTGCTTTTAGATTCGATTGCAAAAAACATTTCCCATTGTAAAGGATTAAGATCTTGTGCTTCATCCAAAAACACAACATCAGAAGAAAAAAATGTTTCATCGCTTTTTATTCTTTCTATAAATTTTGTGATCATGTCGTGAAACTCTACCATCCCTGTATTCTCTTTGTATTTTTTTAAAGATAAATCAATTTGATGAGCAAGGTCTATGTTTTCCCATGCAATATATCCACATTGAATTGCAGCTTCTTCTAACGTTATTTTCTTTGCAATTGAATAGTTTCTTACCTGCAGTATTGGATCTTCGTACCTAGTTTGCCCTGAAAATTCGTCCAGGGTAGATTTTACATTTAATGACCGTGCCCTTGGTTCGTACAGTTTAAACTGATTCCATTGGCTCACACCTTTTAAAAGTTTGTCTTTTGTATTTATGTTTAGTTCTTTAGTACCCATTGCATGCATGGTAGATATATATTTTAATTCTACACCAGGAAATAATTCTTCAATCCTATCTCTTGCTTCTTTGGCTGCAGCTTTACTAAATGTGATGTATATTATTTTTTGAGCATCAGTTTTGTTTTCTTTAATTTCTTTTTGCATATAATGATTTAACAATCTATATGTCTTACCTGTTCCTGGAGGTCCTGGAATTATTATCCTCTTTGCCATACTGGTTTTCCTATTTCTTTCTCTGTTGGTTTTGGTCTATCTAATTCTATTCTTTTTACTTTTAAACATCTAACTGTCTTACTATTTATTTTTGGATAATCTATTTTTGCATCTAAGTTAGTTTGTAAAAGCCTCATGACTTTATTCTTTGTTAAGTTTTTATCTGACCATTTTATTCTAACTAAATACTTCCAAAAATTATCAAACTTAAAAAATGCTGAGTCATCATCCTCGTCTATGTATGCTATGCCTCTTAGTATGTCTTTCATTTCTTTACCTGGAGTTTTGTTTATAAAATCAGCCAATGCTTCTTGTAATTGTGTATCTGTTTTTAAATCTTCTGGTGCCTCTTCTTGAGTTTGTTCTATGTTTTCTAAAAGTTTTATTAACATTTTCCTCCACACAAGTTTACTTGTTGGCATCAAAGGGTGTCCAATTTGTTCAAGACATGCTACTGAAAAAGCATCCGGCTCATGCAATGTTTTAGAATCTACTTCTACAGTAGACCCATCTATCTCACAAAAATATACAGGTGGATCAGAATCGTATTTTCTTATCGATGATATTGTTACAGCTGGTGTGTCATCACCCACACCAAATTCTTTTGTAGAACACTTCTTCGGATCACAATATGGTTCAATGGGCTGTTCTTTACATTTATACTTGTAATCTTTTTTAGCCACAGAATCTTTTGTAGTTTCTAGTTCTGAGCTACCAATTGGTGGTAGAAAATATTTATTGTTGTATATATCCATCTTACTACGCCACGTATTCTCATCGGGATATCTTTTTTTCAAATAGACTCCAACATTGTACATGCCTTCGTTTCTTTGCCCTTCACCAATTTTCATTTTTAATAGAGTCACTAAACACGGTGGCATCCCTTTAAAATCGTCTTCTTCTGTGCTGACTACTTCAAAATCGTTTAATTGTTTTTGTGTTAGTTTTATACTTTCGTAGTGTTCAAAAAAATCTTCTATGTCAAGCAGTGCCCTTCCTCTTGAATCATGTGCATATCTTACGGTGTGTTTTACATTGTGGTATGGTAAGTTTAAAAAACTACCAAAGTCTCCACGTTCTATTTTTATACCAATTTGTTTTGGAAATATTTCTGCTTTAGATAAACCAAGATCTGCGGCCATAGTTTTAAGTTTGTCCCTCATCAATGTTGCTGTGACTGGCTCACTTGTAAATAAGAATAAATGGGCGCCACCTGACTTAGATCTAAAAACTGTCAGCGGAAATTTTTTGTGTGTTAATTCTGTTGCTATTTTTTTATGGTCCAAAGGATATGTATCCCAATCAATACATCCCCATGTGCATGTGCTATCTTCTCTAATAGGTATAATACCAAGAGCAGGATCAGCACCGTCTAAATGTTTTTGCCATAAATCTTCCGTAGGTGTTTTTTTAACTGTAAAAGATTTAGTTTTATGTTTACCTTTTTCAGTTATCTCGTTTGTCTTTATGGTTTGACCATAGGCAACATTTAGACCTTCAAATATCTTAATAAATTTTTCTAACATAAGTAGCATGGGCGCCGTAAGTCTCCCATTGGCGCCCACTATTCACACTATTTACCGGCGAATGAGTTGTGAAACTTTTTTCCCCTCTCATAAAGTGATGCATCATTAATCACATCACCTTTAACAACACTGTAACCATACCACTGATTACCCTTACCGCTGTTTAACACAGAGGATAATACATATTTATGACTGTATGTTGCTGGAGTGAAAGGCCCGTTCTTACCTTCTAAAGTAATTGAAGCCATCATAGAATTCCACCTTCTACTTACCTTACCTTGAGATGAACTCATAGATATGAGTGCAGGTTCTTTCCGTACTGATCTTTTTTTGTTTTAGTGAGTATGTCCGAATTTGCATCAAAGATGTTTTCCGGTCTACCTGAACCTGTACCAAAATCTGCCCATTCTTGATATTCAAGTTTGTAATAGCAGGGTACAACCTCTATTCCTTTTGCACCATCGTAAAGTTTTTTAGTTACGGTGTTAAGGAACATACCTGGTTCTGCACCATCAACATAATTTTCATTACGTTTTTGTGCTTCTCCAGATCCGTTTTGTAAAAGTTTAAGAATTGGTAAAGCTAAACTTTCAGTCTTTACATTTTCCAAACCTTTGTGTGCATCGTCTTCAAACAAAATGTCAGAAGGCAATTGCTCTTTTTTCACAGTTACTTGTTTCTCGTTCATTGTTATCTCCTTTTTATTTTTGTACTGTTACCCGCGTAAATTTTAAACAAGTCAGAGGGCATCTCTTTTCCAGATTCAAGACGCTCCCTGACAAGTGCTTTTAAAGTTATGGCATGAACCGTTTCTCTCTGGACAGGTTCAAAGCCACGCTCTTTTGCAAGGGTAGCATAAGCCATTGCCTTGTTGTCTTCGTCACGACCAAAGGTAACAGTGATATCGTTTTTAATGATATCACCTAGGCCGTTCTCTCGAAGCCATGTAAAAGCTTTATTTCTTCTATCCATAAAAGAAGAGTCATCTTCTCCTCTGCCTTGTGAAATAGAAGCATAATAAAATGGTTTAATTTCTACTGACTCACCATCTTTAAGCTTTAATTTTGTTATGTTCATCTCCTGCATCATCTTAGGAATTTGAACTTCAGATAAATCTTTTGCCTTTAATTTTAATTGTGAAACACTCTTCTCAGCGTTTTCAATTTCATCTTCAATACTTTTTAATTCGATAACTTTATCGGATAAACTAGCTGCTGCATCTATCTGTTTTACCGACTCAACTCTATCGTCTTCGTAATTAATATTCATAAAATCCTTTCGTAAATTATATATAATCCTAGACTTTTATTATGTCAAGATTATTTTTGAAATAAATCTATCTCTAAAGGGTAGTAAGTTTTTTCTTGCCTGTCCCATTTCAATAGTTTATACTTGCCATTCGTCATTTCTGAAACCACAGAACACACAACTCCAATAGTCGCTGGATCACCTGATAATAAAAGATAATCGTCTTTTGTGTAGTCTTTTAGAAGAGTTCTAAGTTTTTGAACTAAGGGTCCCGGAGAAAAAATCATTTGACTATACGCTGGAAGCAGACATTTTATTTCTCCGTATTTTTGTGCTCCCATAACATTTATTTTAGGTTTTCCTGTTTCTTTATCTATAGGAATATCCTGTGTTAAATAAACTTTTGGCATTGACTTTATTTCTTTTATCTATATATCTATCATTTAGAAAGAAAAAGTAAACAGTTATGATATACAAATTTAAAACAAAGCCATATCAGCATCAGCTTAAGGCTTTAGAGATGTCTTCTGATAAAGAAGTTTTTGCCTATTTTATGGAAATGGGTACAGGTAAATCTAAAGTGTTAATAGATAATGTATCTATGTTGTATGATCAGGGTAAAATAAACGGTCTTTTAATTATTGCTCCAAAAGGAGTTTATAAAAACTGGTATTCGTCTGAAATACCTACACACATGTCAGATCACATAGAAAAGAAAAGTGTGTTGTGGACCTCTACTCTTACTAAAGAAAAAGAAAAAGAATTAAATACTTTATTTCAAACAGGAACAGACTTACATATTTTGATAATGAATGTTGAAGCTTTTTCTACAAAGAAGGGTTTAATATGGGCCAAGAAATTTTTAAATTGTCACAATGCTTACTACACATTTAGAGCACGGTATGCTGTAATGCGTAATATGAATTTAGGTGCAAGAACAGTGCAAGTTGTTGTAGGATATAGAAATTTAGGCGAGCTTTCTGAAAAACTAAAACCTTTTTCTTACAGGGTTTTAAAAGACGATTGTTTAGATTTACCACCAAAAACTTTTATGAAAAGGTTGGTTACTCTTACTCCAGATCAGCATAAAGTTTATCATCAAATGAAGCAAATGGCATTGGCTCAACTAGATGATAAAATACTAACTACAAATACAGTATTAACTCAGTTGATGAGACTCCACCAAATAACTTGTGGTCATTTTGTGGCTGACGATGGCACAATAAAAGAATTACCTTGTAGAAGAATAGAAGAACTTATGAGCATATTAGATGAAGTTGAAGGTAAAGTTGTTATATGGGCTCACTATCAAAGAGATGTTACTAGAATTATCAAAGAGATAGTAAAAAAATATGGAGAAGAATCTTGTGTAGATTATTTTGGATTAACGCCACAAGAAGATAGACAATCTAATATTAAAAAATTTCAAGAAGATGATAACTGTAGATTTTTTGTAGGAACTACACAGACGGGTGGTTATGGTATCACGTTAACCGCTGCAAGCACTATGGTTTATTTTTCTAATGGTTATGATTTAGAAAAAAGAACTCAATCTGAAGCTAGAATAGATCGTATAGGACAACAAAAACCTATGACGTACATAGATATAATTTCTGAAAATACTGTTGATGATAAAATAGTCATAGCTTTACGTAAAAAACAAAACATAGCTAGTGAGATTATGGGTGAGCAGTTAAAAAATTGGATCTAAAGTAGTTTATCAAACAAACTCATTAAAACAAAAGCAGCTGTGCCTATTAAAATTCTTTCAATTCTAACAATCTGACCTTTTACTTGTTTAATTTGTTCAAAAGTTTGTTTTTGCATTATTCTGCAAAGTTTTTCATGGTCTTCAATTTTTTGTAACGCTGATTTTCTAGTCATTATCCTATTCCTCTACTTCTTTTTCTTATCAACTTTTCTTCTGGAGATAAATATACTTCTTCCATTTGAGTTAATCCTGACATCATTATTTTATCCACCGGTGGTTTAAAGTTTCCTGGCATCGGCATTGGTGTGTTTGGCAACGGAGTCATTGAACTTTGTTGCATGTTTTGTTTTTGTGGTAAATAGTTTTCTAATTGTAAATCAAATCTTTCGTTTAAATTTTGATTATACAAATCATCAATTATTTTATTTATTACAGGTTCCGCAGTATCATATGGATTTGGAACTCCAGTATCTTCTGCAATTTTTTCAAATCTTCTAATTATGTTTTTACCAGGTTCAAACGGTTTAAACTCACCATCTAACAGTCTTGCTAGTGATTTTGTAGATAAACCTCTTTCTTCAAACACATCATAAAGTTCATCTTCACTCACACCTAAAGTTTGAGCTGCGTTTAAAATTTGTTTCATCTCTCTTTGTGTCTCAAATAATTGTTTGTTAGCTATAAAAAATCTTTCAATTACGTCTTGAGGTGTTTTTCTTCCTCCCGATAAAACTCCAAATTTACCACCCGTAAAGTTTCTTCTATCTGCTGATTGATCAGTTTGAAATTTGTATAGATAATATCCAAGACTTTTCTTTGGATCAATTTTGATTGGTCTCATACCAAATATACCTGCGAGTTCAGGAACTATTTCATATATTTCACCAGTTCTTCCCGGTTCACCTGTAATTGCTTTTACAGTTCTTTGAAAAGGTTGAGTCGTAGGCATCAATGTATTTGCAAGGTGAGTAGTTATAATTTGATATTTTTCACCGTCGGGTGTTCTTTCGTTATATAAAACTTTACCTTCTCTAGTTCTTCCATTTCTGGCAAGTATATCCATAAAAGCTTCTGTAAAAATAGACTCTGATATAAACGGCTCTGCTTGTTGTCCTATAGCTCTTATTAGACCTTCAGAAAAACCTTTTATCAAAACATCTTCGTCTTCTATTCCTTTTTGAATACTAGTTAAAACAGTTTGAAAAGGACGAGTTAGAGTGTCATAAACATTATTTCTGCTCCAATCTATATAATAATATTCATCATCAATAGGATCTTTTATAATTATTTTTTGTGAATCAACAGCCCATGGAGCTACAAAATAATTTACAGCGTCTGCTTCATCATCTGATACACCAAAAATAGCTTTTGACCCTTCAACCAATGCTAACGGAAACGCTGCTGTTGCAAAAGTCATTCCAGCTAATCTTTTCATACCTATACTTCGTGTAACAGGATTTTTTAATTCTTTGAGTCCTTGTCTAAACACACCGTAACCTGTTCTGTATATTTCTGACGGCCACGACATGAAGTTTCCAAAAGGTGACATCCTCGCTGCTCGTACAAATTGCCCGACTCTTGCATAGTTTGGCACTGTATTTTTTACAATATCTGCAGCCTCTCTTTTTAATTGACCTATCATATTAGGTCCGACTTTCATTCCAGATTTTTCATAAGCTTGAATTAATCTTTCTAACTCTACTTCAAAATTATATATTTTCCAAAAATCATCTTCGGCTACATACAAGTCTTGCATAAATCTTCCTGTGCCTTTGATACCTTTGCTAATATTTTTACCTAGAGTATTTATCATTGGAAACAAAACACTGTCCGTTGCAATGTTTCCTTCCCCAAATCTTACGTCTTTCATCAGGTTTTTTAAATCTCCCATTCTAACGTTTGTATTTACAATACCTAAATCTAAATACTCCCTGTATTTTTTCATAGCTTCAGGTTCTCTCATTCCAACCTGAACTACCTTTCGAGCATTATTCATAGCTTTAGCTATGAGTCTTGGATCTGTTAAAACTGTTCCATTACCTATTGCAAATACACCGGAGCTTAAAAAATTTCTTATGTGTGTCGGTATCGATAAAATAGTTTTTGCAAACTGAGCACCTGCTTTTGGAGTTAAAAGTAAATTTCTCCATAGCCATGAAAATGTTTTACCAAGTGGTCCCCCGGTCTCTCCTCTCATAAATTCTTGTATTTTAGAAACTGATTCAAATCCTTCTGCTACTTCTTTTGCGGTGTATATATTTTCATCAGGAAAATATTTTTGCATTCCTGATGGCATTTTTACAATTGTAGAATTAGGGCCAAAAGCTTGTTTAGCAGCTAACGGTGTTGCATGAAAAAAACCTCTTTGACCATAAGGTGTTGCAGCATTTACTCCTGCTTTTATAGCTTTATCTGCATTCAACATTTCTTCAAACATTTGCCCTCTTCTTGTTATCATAGATAAACGACCCATGGTTTCATAGATAGAGTGTCTTGCATCTTCTATTTCACCGAAGAGTTCTCTAAATGCTTTGCTGCCTTTACCAATAACATCAAATGATCTTTTACCGTCCGGTAAATTTTTTTGTAATGTTTGACTAAATGTTTTTAAATTATAAGCATCTTGTGCACCTTTAGTTAAGTTAGGATATGCAAAAGTAGGTAGTGTGTCCTTTCTAGGATCCATTTTAGATACTGATTTTATAATATCTTGAACATATCCTTCTGCTATTTCTGGTGTAATTGGTTGGTTATTTCTAGCAGCATATCGCATAAAAATTTCTTTTACTTTGTCTATTGACTCTCTAGTGGGTTTGTACGCTTGGAAAAATCCAGCGTTAGGGTTATCAAATATTTCAAATGTATTTGATATAGAATTTCTGACTCTATTACCTAAAAGTTTAGAAAGTTCACCAGTTAGTCCTGGTGGCAAATCCACTACACCTGGTGTTCCAGAAGCTGTTTCAATTAATTCTCCAAAATAATTTCTGCTATTTTGTAAACCATTTAATACTATTTCTACAGACTCAGGTTTTGCTCCAGCTTTACTCATGGCGTCTACGACTTTAATTTTTAAATTTTCATCGAGTCCTTTTGTTAAAGGTCCTGCAAATAAAGTTTCGTCTAATAATTTTAAAAAATCTTTTCGTTCTTGTTTATTAGCTTGAAAGAAAAATTTTTTTGTTTCAGGAAATATTTTGTCCATTTCCTTATCAATTCTTTTTACTTGTTCCATAGCAAAATTAGTGTCTGCCATTTTTCTAGTAGACTCTGTCTCTTTTGCTAGTGCTTGTTGTACGGGTTTTGCTCCTCTAAATCTAAACACAGAAGCAAATTTATCTACAGCTCTTTCTATCGCGGAGTTACTGTATGCTAAATCTCTTCCTGCTTTAGACAATGCTTTAATCGTAGCTCCTGCACCATAAACAAAAGGTGTTAAAGCTAAAGACTCCGAACCAAATTTAAATCTGTTCATAATTCGTCTTGCTGCATCGTCTCTGCCTTCAGTTTCCGCTCTATCCAATTCTGTTGGTCCTGCTTCAAACATATCACCAAACGTTCCAATTCTTTCAACGTCTGCAACCATAGTTTCACCAGCAGCTCCACCTACAACGATGGCTCCAAATTTTTGTCTACCTGTTAGTTTGTTTAAATTTTTTGCAGTGTCTAATCCTTTTTTAACATTGGGTGCAGCAGCATTAAAAAGAGTGCCTGATTTTTTTGCATTTAAAACTTTAGTAGCTATTTTAGTTGCAGCTTTTGCTCCCACTGTTCCCGGTACACCTATTTGAACTAAAGCTTCTGTAAGTCTACCTATTGCTCTTTCTTCCGCTGCTTCCTCAAAAGGATTTAAATCATCAAAAAAACTTTCTATACTAGCCGCTGTATTGGTATCAAAACCAAGATCAATAAGTTCTGCCCCTAAAGATACAACACCTTCAGGAACTTTTAACATACCAGATGCTATACCGGCCATACTAGATTCTATATTACTTAATTTTTGATTGTTTTCTGCTTCAGGAGTAAGTTCATCTCCAGGGTAAAAAAATCTACCTAAAGATAAACCTGCTAAGATTGTATCTCTTCTTAGATTTGGATTGGTATTATCCTCTTTTTCTTTTTTAGTTTTTTCGGGAACTTTATTATTCTTTAGATCTTCTTCAGTTAAAGAATCTGGATCAGGTTCTTCAATATACGAGGTTTTTCCTTCCAAAACTGTTGCAATACAAGTTGTACACATTCCTTGTAGACATGCAAACGGTATATCCAATCCTTCATCATTACATTTACTAAGAATTGATTCTCCTTTCTGAACCATTACTGATTTATTTTTATTTTTAAATTTAACTTCATACATAATATAATTTAATACCTAAAGATACAATAATCTCAATCAAGGTATATAATATAACTTAATGTTAAAAACTAAAAATGATAATCAGGTTTATATAGACGG
>LUMT01001333.1_pt1 | contig 11992 bp, 11 predicted proteins | sample 729741 | NCBI WGS metagenome assembly LUMT01 (sample SAMN03860299, study PRJNA289734) | marine metagenome | biome: seawater column; feature: ocean; material: water; isolation source: Red Sea water column Station 192 - depth 50m | place: Saudi Arabia: Red Sea | collected 2011-10-15 | depth 50 m
AAAAAGTGGAAATGCCGTGCCTAACGAATATCCGATAACTGCACCTATACCTCCCCATGTAGCAGCAGATGCAGGACCAAATAATATCCATGCACCTAAAGCAGATGCGACCAAACTAGCTGTTAAAGAAAAAGTACCAACAGATCTGCTTGCAACTAAATAATTATTAAGACCTTGATACTTTTTAGAATAAAGAAGTCCAATTATTAAAAAAAGAATACTAATTGCTAAAGTTAATATAATTGCTGAGGATTGAGTGATGATATTTATTTGTTCCATTGTTCCCTTTCTGAATTACCGGACAGGTTCATTGGGTTTTTCTCAGCCTGTATTGGCACCCCATGTGTCAATATAAAGTATTTTTTTTATTTTAAAAACAATTAATTTATTAAGATGTTTAAAAAAATTTTAATACTTACAATTTGCATGTTTGCATTCAATGTGAATGCAATGGAAAAGAAAACAACATTTGACCAAGAATTGTTTAACAAAGCTAAATCAGAGGGAAAAGTTATAGTGATTAGTTCTTGGATAGAATATTGCTCATCGTGTGCAAAACAAATGAAAATTTTACAAACAGCGAAAAAAGAAGGTGAGTTATCAGATATTAAATTTGACAATATTGAGTATTTTTCATTTGATGTAATGAATAGAGATATTGCTGATGCTTTCAATGTGATTTATCAGACTACTCTATTAATTTTCAAGGATGGCAAAGAAGTTTATAGAAGTATCGGCGAAACTACAGAAGATTTAATTTATGAGGCTTTAAAAGCTTCAATTTAAAAAAATAATTAAAATTATTAAATATTATTCGTTTCTGACAAGTGGATAAACTTTTGGACTTAAGTATTTAAGGTTTGTCAATATTATAAGAGCAAGTGTTGTACAGCCCACACCGATTATTACATATAAAAATATATCAAATTCGAATAACCAATTGAGTTGAAAAATATTTTCAATAATAAACTTTGATGCTATTACAGAAAAAATAGTAGAAAATAATATTATAGATAAAAAAGATATTATGAATTCAATAATTGAAGACATTAAAATTTCTTTTTTTGAAAAACCTATAATTTTAAAAATAAGATTTTGAAATGTTTTAATTTTTCCTTGAACAATAATTGCACTTGAAATTACAACTAAGCCAATAATTACTGTGACAGCTGAAATTATACTAACCGCTACAAAAACTTTATTAAGCACATCAGTTACTTTTGACAAATAATCAGAAATTTTTATTATTGATACACTTGGGAATTGGTCTAAGAAATTAACTTCATTGAAATTTTCAGTTTCTTTAAATTTTATTGTAGATAGGTACTCATGTGGAATATTTTTTGCGAATTGTGGATTAAGCAACATTGCAAAGTTAATACTTAAATCTTGATAATTCACCAATCTAAAATTAACCACCTCTCCTTCAATTTCTCTACCATAAATTCTAAGTGTAAACTTATCACCAATTTTTACTCCAAAGTCTTTTGCAACTTTGCTATCTAATGAAATTTGCAATTTGTTAGGTTGTGAAGTGTCCCACCAACTACCCTCTAAAATTGGATTATCTTTTGGAATTGTATCTGTCCAAGAAACTCTTCTATCATTCATAATTACCCAATAACTATCATTAGTATTTGATATATAGGTGTTAGGATCTACTCCATTAATCTTAACAATTCCTGCCGACACCATAGGAACAATTTCTATTTCAGCATCTTTATCTGTTTCATTTATAGTTTTTTGAAATAAATCTTTCTGATTATTTTGAATACCTAAAAAAAAATAATCTGGTGCAATGTCTGGAATTGATTTTGCTATTTCTCTTTTAAAGTTAGAGCCCACAAATGCTAATGTCAGCAACAATGTCATTCCTAGTCCAAGAGACATAATAGTTATTGGTGTAATGCTTTTTGATTGAGTAATATTTTTAACAGCTATTTTTGATGATATTCGAAGATTAATTAGATTGTTCCTCAGTAATAATATTATTAGACGGGAAACATAAAAAAATATAGCTAGACATACAAAGAAGGAGGCAAAATAAATCAAACTGTAATATGGGATAGAGGACCTAAATGCAAACAAGCTAATTAGAATAGCCAGTAGAAATAGACTTAATATTATTGACTTTTTTGAATATTTAAACTGCAAACTTTGAAAAACATTTCTAAACAAACTAGAGGCTTTAATTTGGTCAATAGAATTAACAGTTGGGATTGAAAATATTATTATTACCAATAATCCAACTAAAAAAACTATTGATAAATTTGTTAATGAAAAAGAGGCCTCAATATTTAATCCAAGTCCATCTGATATATATTTATCTACAATTGGCACCAATAGGAAACTTAATCCATAAGCAATTAGTGAAATAACAAATAAAATGATAAATAATTGCAAATAATAAACGGTCTTAATATTTACAGAATTAATTCCTATTGCTTTTTGAACTGCAATTGATGAATTTTTTTGATTAATAAATGAAAGAAGGGTATTTGCAATTCCTATTCCAGCAATAAGCATAGCGCTTATGGATACCAATGACAAAAATTGTGAAAAATTATCAATAATTCTTTTAATTCCTCCAGCAGAATTTTCTGGATATCTTATTTTTACTTTATTATCATCTTTAAAAATATTTATAATTTTATTTATTTTATTATCTTTGTTTTCGTTACTATCAAATCTAATTTTGTATTCATAATTCAAAAAGCTTCCCAAAGTATTTAGTTCTAAATTATCTAATGTTTTTTTTCCTGTAAGGGCAAAATCACCAAAAACAAAAGCTCCACCAATATCTGGCAGAGCTTTCACAATACCAATAACTTTAAATTCTTTATTTTGAACTTTAACGATATCATTAATTTTAAGTTTTAAGTTCTTAAATATATTTTCGTTTACCATTATGGTATTTTCAATTTTATTTAAATTTTTTAATGATCCACTTGGTTCATAAATTACATCTCCATATAGAGGGTAATTTTGATCTACTGCTTTAATTCTTGTAAATGATGTTTTATTATTTTTTTTTTTTGTTGTTGAAATCATTGTACTGAATTCAACCATTTGCGATACTGTGGAAAAACTTCTAACCTGATTGATTAAACTTCTGTCACCTTCTTTATTATTGTAATCAATTTCTAAATCACCTCTCGAAATGCGTATCCAGAGTAAAGACTTAAATCATTTATTTTCACTTATTACTCCATCTTTAATAATGATTTTTCTTTTTGTTAAATTAGCCAAATTATTGTCGTGAGTAACCATTATTAAACTTGCATTTTCATCTTCAATATAATTAAAAAGTAAATTAGAAATTTTGTCTGTATTTTCACTATCTAAGTTACCAGTAGGCTCATCCGCTAAAATTAGCTCTGGTTTCATTGCAACAGACCTTGCAATGGCAACCCTCTGTTGTTCGCCTCCTGAAAGTTGGCTTGGAAAATTATTAAATCTATTACTTAAACCAAACCTTCCTATATTTTTTCTTCTAATTTTAGAAATTTCATCCTCATTCATTTTAGACAACTCTGAATCTCTAAAAAAAATATTTCCTGATGATACTTTTTCTAGACCTCCGATCAACATGATTAAACTTGTTTTGCCTGAACCACTTTCCCCAACTACTGAAATAGTTTCTTTATTATCTGCTTCGAAACTAATATTTTTTAAAATATTTATAGACTTGCTGTCTATTGTATAATTTAAATTAACATTAGATAATTTTAAAAGTTTACTCATGATAAAAAAATTAATTATAAAAATAATTGTTTTATTAATACCAGCATTTGTAGCCAAAGCCGATTACAAAGTTGTCTTATTTGGTGATAGCCTTATGTCAGGTTATGGTTTAGATAAAAAATATCATTTATCGAATGTGCTTGAGAAAAATTTAAATAAAAAAGGCTTAAAAGTAAAAGTGATCAATGCAAGTGTATCAGGAGATACATCTGCTGGAGGTTTAAACAGGATTGACTGGACAATTAGTGAAAAGAATATTGATATAATTTTATTATGCCTTGCTGCAAATGATATGTTGCGTGGAATTAGCCAATGGATTTTATACCTTTCTTGCTAGATGGAGTTGCTTTAAATCCTGATTTAAATTTAGATGATGGTATGCATCCAAACGAAAAAGGTGTCATAGTAATAAGTAAAAATATAGAGAAAAAACTACTTAATATTCTTGATTAATTTAACGCATCTCGAGCAGTTAAATAATCATATCCAAAAACGTCCGCAACTGCCTTATATGTAATTTGTCCTTTATGCACGTTTAGTCCAGCTAAAAAATTATGATCATCTTTTAATGCTTTATGATATCCATCATTTGCTAGTTTTGTTAAGAAAGGTAAAGTTGCTTTATTTAATGCTAAAGTTGAAGTTCTAGGTACTCCACCTGGCATATTTGCAACACAATAATGTACAATGTCATCAACAATATAAGTTGGTTCTGCATGAGTTGTGGGTTTGCTTGTTTCAACACATCCACCTTGATCAATTGCAACATCGACAATAACTGATCCACGTTTCATATTTTTAATCATTTTCTTAGTAACTAATTTAGGAGCCTCCGCACCTGGAATTAAAACTCCACCAACTAAAAGATCACATTTAGAAATTAATTTTTCCAAGTCTGTCTTATCACTTAATTGAGGAATAATTTTATCACCAAACATTTCAGTCAATTGTTTTAATCTAGCCTCTGATTTATCAACAACATGTACTTTTGCTCTCATTCCAGTTGCTATTATTGCAGCATTTTCACCAACTACACCTCCACCAAGTATAACTACTTCTGCTGGATCTCCACCAGGAGCACCTCCTAACAATATTCCTCTGCCCTTTTGATTTTTTTCTAAACAATGTGCACCTGCTTGTACTGACATTCTACCAGCAACAGCGCTCATGGGCGCTAATAGAGGCAGTCTCCCATTATCATCTGTAACAGTTTCGTAAGCTATACAAATTGATTTTGAATCTACTAATCCCTTAGTTAATTCTTTTGCTGCTGCTAAGTGCAGGTAAGTAAAAACTATTTGATTTTCTTTAATCATTTTGACTTCATTTGAAAGAGGTTCTTTCACTTTTACAATTACATCCGCATCATTAAATATATCCTCTGCTTGATTAACTATTTTTGCTCCAGCAGACTTGTATTGATCGTTTTCAAAACCTGCTTCGTATCCTCCATTATTTTCAACTAATACTTCATGACCATTAGATATAAGGGTTTTAACACTTTCAGGAGTTAAGCCGACTCTGTTTTCTTGAGGTTTTATTTCCTTTGGAACACCTATTTTCATATAAGTGAGTTAGTTTTTTTTACTTTTAGAGTAATTCGTAATTCCTGTTCTAAGTTTATCGATTATTTCATCAATATGTTTCTTTTCACAAATGAACATTGGAGCAATAATTAAACAATCTCCAGTAGCTTTAAAATTGACGCCAGCTTCATAACAATGTTTAAAACAAGTAAATCCAGCCGCTCCTGGTTTTTTATCCATTTTAATGTCAATTCCACCCATCATTCCATATCCTCTTATATTATCCACTACATCAATATCTTTTAAAGACATTAAGCCTTCTTGAAAATAAGGAGCCAAATTTTTTGCTCTATTAAATATGTCTTCCTTATCAAAAATATCTTGGACAGCTAATCCTGCTGCAACAGAAACTGGTATCCCAGAATAAGTATAGCCATGAAATAGTTCAATTGAACCTTTTGGTGACCCATCCATTACTGTGTCATAAATTTCTTCCTTGCAAGCAACTGCTCCTAGAGGACTAATTCCATTTGTTGTAGCCTTAGCCATAGTAATTATGTCAGGTGTTACTCCGTACTCTTGAGATGCAAATGGTGAACCTGTTCTTCCCCACCCTGTAATTACTTCATCAAAAATTAAAAGAATACCGTGTTTGTCACATATCTCTCTAAGTCTTTGCAAGTATCCTTTTGGAGGAACAAGTGTTCCTGTTGATCCTGCAATCGGTTCAACTATGCATGCAGCAATATTTTCAGATCCAAAGTTAGTACAAATTCTTTCAAGATCTTCAGCTATCTCAGCTCCAGTTTCTGGTTGTCCAGAAACAAATTTATGTTCTGGTAAATGAGTATGTCTCATGTGAACAACTCCTGGCATTAAAACACTTGCAAAAGTTTTGACGTTATTAATCATTCCACCAACTGAGGTAGCACCAATATTCATACCGTGGTAAGCTCTTTCTCTTCCTACAAATCTAAATCTTTGTCCTTCACCTCTAGCCTTATGATAAGCAACTGAAATTTTAATTGCTGTTTCAACAGCAGTTGATCCACATATAGTATAAAAAATTCTATTCAAATTTCCTGGTGTATGTTTTGAAATTCTTGTGGCAAGTTCAAATGAACCACCAAAGCCTTGTTGAAAGGGTTGAGCGTAATCAACAGTTCTTAATTGTTTTGTTATAGCCTCAATAATTTCTTCTCTACCATGACCTAATGGGTTACAAAATAAACCCGAACTTGCATCTATTTGAGTTTGTCCTTGATGATTTTTTAAATAAACTCCTTTTGCCTCTACTATCAATCTTGGATTTGCTTTAAAATCTCTATTTGAAGAGAATGTGAATTTGGTATTTGTGGTTTTTCAGAACTCATAAATATTTTAAAATAGTTAATTATATTCTCTCATAGACTAATTTAGAAAAATAGAAAATAATTAATGCGCACATTTAATATGTAATTAGGTGATATAAGATACAACCTACAATTGAACCCATTTTAGACATCTCAATTTATCTGTGGTTAAGATGCCTACAAAATTCATTTACTTATATTCAAAATTGAACTTAAATAACGCTAATTAAATTTAATTAAGGAGATAAAATGAAGAAAATAATTAGTTTTATTTTAGGAAGTTTATTTGCTCTTAACCTATCAATTTCAGCTGCAAATGCTGCTGCAAATGAAGTTAGGGTTGCATACTTTCTAGAATGGCCTAGTCCAAATCTAGAGGACATGCAAAAAAAGAATTTTGCTAAAGCTCTTGGAGTTCCAGTAAAATGGACGAACTTCACAAATGGTGGAGCAATGACAGATGCAATGCTAGCAGGAGACATTGATATATCATATTCACAAGGTCTAGTGCCTTTTATTAATGCTGTAAAATCTAATGCACCTATCAAGTTAGTTGATATTGCTATGGAATACGGAATGGGCGGAACTACTTGTGTTACATCTAACGCTTCTGGAATTACAAAAGCAAATGCAACAGAATTAGAAGGTAAAAAAGTTGCAGTTCCACTTGGAACAATGGCTGAATATGTATTTGATGAAAGTATGAAAGTTGTTGGAGCTGACAGAAGTAAAATGGATATAATTCAAATGGACCCTGAAGAAGGTGCTGCTGCGTTAGTAAGTGGTGATGTTGTAATGGCATGTTTATTTGGTGGTAACTCTATCAAAGCAGCAGTAGCTGTTGGTTCGAGACTACTAACAGTAGATGAAGCAAGAGCAGCTGGAATTCTAGGAATAGATATTACTTCAGTAACTGATAAATTTATGAAGGAAAACCCTGGAATGTTAAGAACTTTCATAGAAGTAACTCACGAAGCAAATGACAGATACAGAGCAGGTAAGAGTGATATGAATGCTATGTCTAAAGCTTCTGAAATGAAAGTTGCAGATATGAAAGAAACTTTAAGTGGATTTAAATTTTTAACTCCAGAAGAAACTAAACAATCTATGGAAAGTGGAAACCTTGATGCATTCTTAAAAGGAATGGGAACGCCTGGTGGAAATGTAGATACAAGTTTCTTACCTTTATAATTTAAAGAGTAGAAATATTTAATAGGCGCTAACTAAAATTAGCGCCTATTTTTTTTAACAAAATTTTTATATAAAGTTATCTTATGAGTGACTTAGTTTCCCAAGATCTGAATATGATCTTTAAAACGCCAAAAGGCGAGACTGTTCATGCGTTAAAAGATGTAAGTTTCACTCTGAAAAAAGGTGAACTACTTACAGTTTTAGGACCTTCGGGTTGTGGGAAAACTACACTTTTAAATATAGCAGCTGGATTTTTAAGACCGACGTCTGGTTCTATCGTTCTTGGAGGAAAGGAAATTAACGGTCCTGGTGGAGAAAGAGGAATGGTATTCCAACAGGGAGCTTTATTTGAATGGTTAACGGTTGCTGAAAATGTTGACTTCGGCCTAAGGATGAAAAAAGAAGATCCAATTAAAACAGCTAAAAGAGTTGATGAATGGCTAGAAATTGTTGGATTAAAAGGTTTTGGTAATACTCCTACATACCAATTATCAGGAGGTATGCAGCAGAGAGTTGCACTTGCAAGATGTCTTATAAACGATCCAGATTTAATATTAATGGACGAGCCATTGGGTGCTCTTGATGCTTTGACAAGGGAAAAAATGCAATCTTTAGTTCTTAAGATTTGGAAAGAAACGGGAAAAACAATAATTTTAATTACTCACTCAGTGGAGGAGGCATTGCTGCTTGGTGAAAGATTATATGTAATGGCACCAAGACCAGGTAGAATACATAAAGAGTACAATCTTCCTTTTGCAGAAATGGGTTTAAAAGAGGATTTAAGAGAAATTAAAAAGAATAAAGAATTTTCATCTAAACGTGAGGAAATATTATCCATGATTTGGAACATGGAAGAAGAAATAATGGGGAAAGAAAATTAAATGTTAACCCAAATAGTAACAATACTAATTTTTGTATCTATTATTGGATGTATACTTTATGGGAGAAGACTTATTCAAACTGAAAAAGTTGATGCAGTATTTGGTAATCCAGAAAGAGCCAAAGGAGGAACACACTGGGTTATTGTTGGTAGTGCTGCAATATTATTAGTTTGGCTTTATTATTCATGGGATATTGCAAAAGGGTTTTATCCAAAATCTGCAAATGAATTATGTCAAGTTGCAAAAATAAATGAATCGTTATTAGGATTAAAATATCAATTTCCTATCGAAGAAAGAGAATTTAAAAGTACCTCAATTATTAAAATCGAGAACAAAAATCTAAAAAAAATTACATCTGAAATACAGAATTCTAAAGATTTAAATAATCAACAAAAAACAATTTTAGTTAGTTTTATAAACAAGACTAAACAATTAATACCTCTTTTAACAAATGAAGATTTAATTGAAATGGATACAAAAATAAAAATTGATGAGATGACTAAAGAAATAAGACTTTTAAGTTCTAATTTTAAAAAGCAAGATTATCCATTTGAAACTAATGATCAAAAAAATGATAGACTTAAAGCAATTTCAGAACAGGGTGAATGGGGTATAATTACAGTAAGATCTGGAACAGGATCAATAGAAAATACAATAGAAGTCCCATTTGTTGCTGAAACAGCAAAAGGATTGAAATTTCAAGCAGCTGCCGAAGAACTTAAAATCATAAATGATAAATTTTTTAAATTGAGAAATCACAATCCACAATTCAAAAATTCTATAAAGCAATTAAAAAATGAAGTAAAAGCTTATAGAAAAAATCTAGATGACTCTGAAGAAATTGCATCTGATTATGCAAAAAATATTGTCAAAATTGCAAGAAGAATAGAATTTGCAAGTATTTATCCACCAAACGCTTTAAATGAAATGCAAAAAGCTATTATTGAATTTGATAACCTTCAGGAAAGAGAGCAAGCTGGCCTAAGATTAATTGACATTCTTTTATTTCCAGCTGGAACAATTGTTGCTAGTGGACCAAGTTGTTCTGAACAAGGATCAGGAAGATGGCTTCCTAAACCTTCAGATACTTTTAATAAATTTATATTAATGTCTAAACCAAGTGTAGGTTATAAAAATATCCCTCTTCTTTGGATAGAAATGATAGATGTTAGCTCAATTATTGGATTTATTTTACCAGATTGGATTGCTGATATTTTACCAGGTGAATATCCTGTTCATACCAGTGAGGGGATTGTTAAAGAAAACTTTAAAGGAAAAGTATTAAAAATTGTAACAGGTGATTTTAAATTATTTAAGATACCTGTTCCTTATGGTCATATCTGGGACTCTTTCTTAAGAGTATTTTTAGGATTAGTTTTTGGAATAATTATTGGAGTGCCATTGGGTTTATTTATGGGACTAAATAGATTTGCCAAAGGTTTCTTTGATCCTTTAATCGAACTATACAGACCTGTTCCACCATTAGCTTGGGCACCTTTGATAATTTCTGTTCTTGGAATTGATAATACAGGTAAAGTATTTTTATTATTTATGGTTTCATTATCAATTATGATTATATCAGCTAGAGCGGGAGCATCTGGGACACAACTTTCTAAAATTCATGCTGCACATTCGCTTGGGGCATCAAAAAGACAAATACTAAGGCATGTTATTTTTCCAAATTCTTTACCTGAAATTCTTACTGGAATAAGAGTCGCTGTAGGAATGTGTTGGGGAACTTTAGTTGCAGCAGAATTTTTAGCTGGAACAACAGGTATTGGTTTTGTTGAAAATGTTGCAAAAAAATATTTTCAATATGAGGTAATTTGGATAACAATATTTATAATGGGTATGCTTGGTTTATTGTTTGATGTGACCTTAAGAAAAATAATAGACAAAACTATACCTTGGAGAGGCAAAGGTTAAAAATAAATTTTAAGAATTAAACCTTTTTGAAAAAACCAATTGCAGCACCAATGGTCGTCAAAAATCCAGCCAAAGGTAAGATTGCAACTGCATATTTTTTGGGCATATAATTTGGTTTGAACTCAATACCTTGCATACTAATTTCAAAATACCACATTTCCCAGTACTTTCCTCGCATACCCTCTACAAGTTCAATTCCATAAATGATTAAGACTACACCAATTATCATAATCATAATTTTCCAGAACTGCCGTATATATAAAGAAAATCTGTCTGGTAATTTTTCATAAATTAAATTTAAAGCTACATGTTCATTATCTCTTGCTGTTAGAGAAAGTGCTATAAACATCAACCAAATATTACTTAATACTGTTAGCAAATCCCCCCAAACAGGAGGGTTATTAAAAACATATCGCATCGTAACATTGTAAAGAGTGAAACCAACCATCGCAGCTAACAAGAGTGAGCACATAGCTTCCAACGTGCGGTGAACAAAACGGTCAATGTTATTTAAAAAATTTTTCATATAACTAATTACTTAATAGGTTTGGAAGAAACATTGTCAACTGAGGGATAATAAGAATAAAAAATAAAAGTAAAAATAATCCAATCAGATAAGGAATTAACGCGATAGCAACCTTTTCAAGGCGGACTTGTGCTATTGTTGCAGATGTAAAGTAGGCAACACCAACTGGTGGTGTTACTGATCCAATTAAGAATCCAACTATTACAACCATAGCTGCTTGCACCTCTGGAAATCCTGCTTGAGACATAACATTCACTAGTACTGGACCAACAATGATAATGTTAACTGCTGAGTCCATTACCGTTCCAAGAAGGAAGATGAATAATATCAAAGCCAAAATAAACAATATAGGAGAGTCTGCTAAGCCTAAAAGCCAGGTTTCGAGGTCACCAATTGCTCCAAGTGAAGTAAGCAACCAACTAAACGGTCCTGATGCAGCAATTATAATAAAAACCATTGCTGAATTACGGAATGCTCGACGAAAAGCACCAGTACAATCTTTCCACTTGATAGTTCGATAAACAAATACACCTGTAAATAAAGCAACCAAAGCAGTTATGGCTCCTGCCTCAACAACCGATGCTACACCACCCATAACTGAACCAACTAAAACTAAAGGTATTAAAAGGGCGAATGAAGATCTATATAATTCTTTTCCAGCTCGTCGTACTGAGAATGGTTCATCGCTTCGCTCAAAGTTATATTTAACTGCGAAGTAATGATTGATTACCATTATCACAACACCAATCAAGATCCCTGGTATAATCCCAGCTGCAAATAAAGATGCAATCGAGATTTCAGTTGCGTTAGCAAGTACAATCATCATGATACTAGGCGGAATGATCC
>LUMT01000489.1_pt1 | contig 11970 bp, 23 predicted proteins | sample 729741 | NCBI WGS metagenome assembly LUMT01 (sample SAMN03860299, study PRJNA289734) | marine metagenome | biome: seawater column; feature: ocean; material: water; isolation source: Red Sea water column Station 192 - depth 50m | place: Saudi Arabia: Red Sea | collected 2011-10-15 | depth 50 m
GGATCCAGGTAAAGTTTTTAAAGGAAAAAAAATGGCTGGTCATATGGGAGATAAAATTAGAACTATACAAAATATTGAAGTTATAAAAACTGACAAAGAAAACAATTTGCTATATTTAAAAGGTTCTATTCCTGGATCAAAAAATACAGAAGTTTTGATTAGAAAATCAGTCAAGGATATTAACAGAATGTCAATCGAAGAAAAAATTGAGCAAATTGAAAAACAAAAAAAATTAGCAGATAAAAAGAAAAAATAATGAAAATAGATAAACTTAGTATTGATGGAAAAAAACAAAGCATTGAAGTGCTTGATAGAATTTTTAGTGCCAAAGTTAACAATCAATTGGTTAGTGGTGTAATCTATAAATTAAACGCAAACTTTAAAGGTAGAAAAGCAAAGACAAAGCAAAGAAATGAAATAACTGGCTCAACATCAAAAATTTATTCACAAAAAGGTACTGGAAATGCAAGACACTCTAGTAAAAAGGCTCCTATATTTGTGGGTGGGGGAATAGCCCATGGACCAAAAGGTCAGGATAACTACAAAAACAGAAAATTAAATAAGAGTGAAAAGAAATTGAGTATAGCCTCACTTATTACTGAAAAAAATAAATCGAATAACGTAATTATTTTTGATGATTTTGGAAAAAAAATTGAAAAAACAAAAGAAATGTTCAAACTTTTAAAGAAGTTTGATGCAAATAACTCATTATTAATAGTAGATACAAAATCAAAAGATAATATCTTAAGGTCAACTAAAAATATTCCTAATGTCAAATTAACAGATGCAAATCATTTCAGTGCATAAATCTTGTTTCCTGTTGTGACTGAAAAATCGACAAATTTATCAGAGCAAAATAAAATTGTTTTTAAAGTACCTCAAAGTGCTAACAAAAAAACTTTAAAAGGTTCAATTGAAAAAATTTTTAAAGTCAACGTAACAAAAATTAATATTATTAATAAAAAAACACTAATTAAATCTACTAGAGGAAAAAAAGTTAAAAAAAAGGGTTTTAAAAAAGCAATTATTACCCTTAAAAAAGGTCAAAATATTGACTTAACAACAGGTATTTAAATTATGGCTTTAAAAACATTTAAACCTTACACAAAATCTACTAGAGGCACTATACTGACTAGTAGAGAAGGTCTTTGGAAAGGTAAACCCTATAAACCATTAACAAGTGCGAATTATTCGTCAAAAGGAAGAAATAATTATGGTCGAATAACTTCAAGGAATCATGGTGGTGGACATAAACATAAATATAGAAAAATAGATTTTTATAGAAAAAAGAACGATATGAAGGCAATTGTTGAAAGAATTGAGTATGACCCAAACAGGTCATGTCACATAATGTTGGTTAAATTTGAGGATAATCAGAAATTCTATTATCTTGCTCCACAAAAAATAAAAGTTGGTGATCATATTCAGAATGGTTCTTCCTCAGAAATTAAAATAGGAAATTGTTTACCGTTGCAGGATATTCCAGTAGGTATTGATATACATAATGTTGAAATACAGCCAGGCGCTGGTGGAAAAATAGCAAGAGCAGCTGGTTCATCTGTAACTATATCTGGGATTGATGGAAATTACTCAATTATAAAAATGACTTCAGGTGAAGTTAGAAAAATAGACTCAAGAGCTTTGGCCACAATTGGAGTATTATCTAATCCAGATCAAAAAAATATTAAAATCGGTAAAGCAGGGCGATCAAGATGGTTGGGAAGAAGACCACATACAAGAGGAGTTGTTAAAAATCCAGTGGATCACCCTCATGGTGGCGGTGAAGGAAAATCTGCAGGTGGTAGACATCCTGTTTCTCCTACTGGACAATCAGCTAAAGGATTAAAAACAAGAGACAATAAAAGAACTGATAAATTTATAATAAGAAGAAGAAAGAAGAAGAGAGCTTAATTTATGGCAAGATCTTTTTTAATTTATAACGGTAAAAAATTTATACCAATAACTGTATCTGAAGACATGGTGGGACACAAATTTGGAGAATTTGCTCCAACAAGACAGTTTTTTGGTCATACACCAGCTGATAAAAAAGCAAAAGTTGAGGGTGGAGCAAAAGGAGCTGATAAGAAATAAATATGAGTAAAAATAAAGATATAGACTTAAAACAAGTTAGATCAATAAATAAGAATGTAAGATCTAGTGTAAGAAAATTAAAACCTATACTTAAATCAATAGTTGGTAAAAAAGTAGAAATTGCGATTAGAGATTTATCTTTCTCAGAAAAAAGAATTTCTAAAGATGTTAAAAAAACAATTTCATCCGCAGTTGCTAATGCAGAAAATAATTTTCAATACGATATTGACAATTTAGTAGTTAAGGAAGCTTTCTGTGGAAAACAGGTAATAATGAAAAGATTTAGAGCTAGAGCCAAAGGTAGAGCTGCAGAAATTATGAAACCATACTCAAACGTAACAATAGTTTTGAGTGAACAAATGAAACAAAAAGAGAAGGAACATGGGGCAAAAGGTTAATCCAGTTGGTTTAAGATTAGGTATTAATAGGGGCTGGGACTCCGTTTGGTACGCAAAGAAGCAGGATTTTGGAAAATATTTAATTGAAGATTTTAAAATTAGAGAATTCATTAAAAAAAATGTAATTAACTCTGGAGTGTCTAAGGTAATGATAGAGAGATCTGCGAAAAAATGTTTCGTAACAATTTATACATCTCGACCTGGATTTGTAATTGGAAAAAAAGGAAGTGATATAGAAAAAATTAAGGGAAAATTGTCAAGATTAAGTGAGAATGAGATAGTACTAAATATAAAAGAAGTAAAAAAACCCGAGACAAATTCATTTTTGGTTGCTGAAAATATTGCTCAACAATTGGTAAAACGTGTTTCTTATAGAAGGGCAATGAAGAGAGCAATGCAATCTGCATTAAGATTAGGGGCAAAGGGAATTAAGGTGTCTTGTAGTGGAAGACTTGGTGGAAATGAAATTGCAAGAACAGAATGGTTAAGAGATGGCAGTATTCCGTCTCATACTTTAAGAGCAGATATCGATTACGCTGAAGCAGAAGCTCTTACCACTTACGGGATAATTGGGATTAAAGTTTGGATATATAAAGGAGAAATTTTTACAAAAGAATTTAGCCAAGAAAGGAACAAAGCATAATAATGTTACAACCTACAAGAACAAAGTTTAGAAAAGCACATAAAGGAAGAATTCACGGCAATGCTTCAAGATGTAATGCGATGAATTATGGGTCATTTGGATTGAAAGCTGTTGAGCCAGAAAGAATTATATCTAGACAAATTGAAGCAGCAAGAGTTGCTTTAACTAGACATATGAAAAGACAAGGCAGAGTTTGGACAAGAATGTTTCCGAATATACCTGTATCAAAGAAACCAACAGAGGTTAGAATGGGTAAAGGAAAAGGTTCACCAGAGTTTTGGGCATGTAGAGTTAAACCTGGAAGAATTTTATTTGAAGTTGATGGAGTTACAGAGGATATAGCCAGAGAAGCCCTTTACAAAGCTTCAGCAAAATTACCAATAAAATGTAAATTTATAAAGAGAATATAATGAAAAAAAGTGAAATAAAAAAAATGACAAAAGAACAAGCTTTGAAAGATATTGATAAGTTAAAGAGAGATCTTTTTAATTTTAGATTTCAAAAAGTCAACGGACAGATAAAAAGCCCATCAAAAATAAATCAAACAAAAAAAAATATCGCAAGATTAAAAACTTTAATAGTGAGAAAAGATGCCTAAAAAAGTATTAAATGGAATAGTTGTAAGTGATAAGCCAAATAAAACTATAACAGTCTTGGTTGAAAGAAAATATCAACATCCAGTATTAAAAAAAGTAATTAAAGCTAGAAAAAAATACAGCGTCCACGATGAAGAGAATAAATATAAAAATGGAGACAAGGTATCTATTAAAGAGTGTAAACCATACTCAAAATCTAAAAAATTTGAAGTTATAGGAGTTTCTAAATGATACAAGTTCAGACAGAATTATTTGTAGCTGACAATACAGGAGCAAAAAAGATTGAGTGTATAAAAGTTTTAGGTGGTTCAAAAAGAAGATATGCAAGTATAGGTGACACCATTGTTGTAGCCGTTAAAGAAGCAATACCAAAAGGAAAAGTAAAAAAAGGTACTGTCCATAAAGCAGTTGTTGTGAGAGTAAAGAAGGGCATCCATAGAAACGATGGGTCAAAAGTAAGATTTGATAACAATGCTGCAGTTCTAACAGATGATAAAGGTGAACCTATAGGAACTAGAATATTTGGACCTGTTACAAGAGAATTAAGAAACAGAGGACAAATGAAAATAATTTCATTAGCACCAGAGGTTTTGTGATGATTAAAAAAGGGGTGAAAGTAAAAATATTGAGCGGTAAAGATAAAAATAAAGATGGTGATGTTATTGAAATTGATAGAAAAAATAACAGAGCTAAAGTTAAAGGTATTAACATGGTTAAAAAACATGTGAAAACTACAAAAGAAAAGAAAGGTGGAATAATCTCAAAAGAAAATTTTATACACCTTTCGAATTTAGCAATCTTTGATACTAATAATAAAAATGAGGTTAAAAAATAATGATACCTAGGCTAAAATTAACCATAACTAAGGATATTGAGCCAGTATTAAAAGAAAAGTTCGGTTATAAAAATTTATACATGGGCCCAAGAATACAAAAAATTGTTTTAAATATGGGCTTAGGTCTTGATGGAAATGATCAAAAAATTCTCAAATCGTGTCAAGAGGATATGGCAAATATCACAGGCCAAATGCCTGTAGTAACTAAATTCAAAAAATCTATTGCAAATTTTAAAACTAGAAAAAGCACTAATTCTGGTTTGAAAGTAACATTGAGAAAAAATAAAATGTATGAGTTTATTGATAGATTAACGAATATAGCATTACCTAGAATAAAAGATTTTAGAGGATTAAGTCCAAACGGTTTTGATAAATTTGGAAATTATACTTTTGGTGTTAAAGAGCATATCATATTTCCAGAGGTAAATTTTGATAAAGTTGACAAAATTAGAGGTTTAGACATTACAATAGTTATTAAATCTCAAAAAGTAGAACACAGTTTTGAATTATTAAAACATTTAAATTTTCCATTTAGGGAAACAAGGAGCAATTAATGGCTAAAATGAGTGCAATTAACAAGAATAATAGAAGAATAAAATTATCTGACAAATTTTATAAGAAAAGATTGAAGCTAAAAAAAATAATAATGAACAAAAAATTATCATTAGAAGAAAGATTTAAAGCTCAACAAAAATTGTCAAAATTACCGAGAAATTCTGCAAAAGTCAGAGTTATGAATAGATGTCAAATTACAGGTAGACCACACGGTGTTTACAGAAAATTAAAAATTTCAAGAATAGCCCTCCGACAACTTGGCTTAGAGGGTAAAATTCCTGGAATGGTAAAATCGAGTTGGTAGAAAGGAAAATATGAGTTTAAGTGATCCAATAGGAGATATGTTAGCAAGAATTAAAAATGCTCAAGTGAGAAATCACAGTAAAGTTTCATTACCATCATCAAAATTTAAGGCTAAAATTGCCGATGTATTAAAGTCGGAAGGTTACATTATTGACTACAAAATCAACGATGACAAAAAACCTTCAATAGAAATTAATTTAAAATATAACTCGGGAAATCCAGTAATAAATACTATTGAGAGAATCTCCAAACCAGGTAGAAGAATTTTTTCTAGCGCGAGTAGTCTACCAAAAATTAATAATGGTCTTGGTATTGCAATTGTGTCTACACCACAAGGTGTGATGACTGATGTTGACGCAAGAAAAAAGAAACTTGGTGGTGAAATTATTTGTAAGGTTTTTTAATGTCTAAAATAGGAAAAATAAACATACCAATTCCAGATAAAGTAAAAGTTTTGTTGTCTGGTAATATAGTTAATGTTGAAGGGCCTCTTGGCAAGCAAGCTATAAAATTAGATTTAGAAATGTTTGAACTTAATATTAATGAAGGCAAAGATATATCAATAAAACCAAAAACACTCAATGATACATCTAAAAGATTATGGGGTATGAATAGAAGCTTACTTAGTAATGCTATTATTGGAGCAAGTAGTGGATATGAGAAAGAGCTTGAACTCACAGGTGTTGGTTTTAGAGCTGCTTTAAAGGGAAAAGTCTTAAATATGCAACTAGGATTTAGTCATGACATTAATTACGATATTCCAGAAGGTATTAAAGTAGCTGTAGAAAAACAAACAACAGTAAAAATAAGTGGCTCAAATAAACAACAAGTTGGAATGGTTGCTTCGCAAATCAAAAGCTTTAGACCACCTGAGCCTTATAAAGGAAAAGGCATAAAGGAAAAAGGTCAATATATTTTAAGAAAAGAGGGTAAGAAAAAATAATGAGATTAAACACGATCGAAAGAAAAAGATTTAGAGTAAGAAAAAAGCTTAAAAATGTTTCTAAAGATAGATATAGATTAAGTGTTTCGAGATCAGCAAAAAATATAAGTGCACAAATAATAGATGATGTAAAAAATATTACATTAGTTTCTGCTTCATCAATAGACAAAGAAATAAAAGTGCAAAAAAAAAATAAATCAGAAATATCAACTATTGTTGCTGAGACACTAGCAAAGAAAGCAAATGAAAAAAATATTAAAAAAATTTACTTTGATAGAGGTATTTATAAATATCATGGAAGAGTTAAAATTTTTGCCGAAACACTCAGAAAGAATGGGATGGAATTTTAAAATATGGAAAAAAATACAGAATTTGTTGAAAAACTAGTACATATAAATAGGATAACCAAAGTTGTTAAGGGTGGAAGAAGATTTGGTTTTTCTGCCTTAGTTGTAGTTGGTAATCAAAATGGAAAAATTGGTATTGCTCATGCGAAAGCAAAACAAGTTCCTGATGCAATAAAAAAAGCAAATGAATTAGCAAGACGAAAATTAATTCAAATACCCTTAAGGGATGGGAGAACAATTCATCATGATATATATGGTAAAGATGGTGCTGGAAAAATCAAATTAAGATCCGCACCTAAAGGAACAGGTATAATAGCGGGTGGACCAGTTAGAGCAGTCTGTGAGGTACTTGGTATAAAAGATATAGTAGCTAAATCTTTGGGTACAGCAAACCCACATAACGTAATCAGAGCATGTATAAAAGCTTTATCAAAACAAAATTCACCAAAAAATATCTCTAATTTAAGAAATAAAAAAATATCCGAAATAATTGAGAAAAGAGGATAATGACATCTTTAAATACATTAACTAATCTTAAAAGAAAAAAAATTCGAGTAGGTAGAGGAATAGGTTCAGGCAAAGGCAAAACATCTGGTAGAGGTGTAAAAGGTCAAAAATCTAGATCCGGAGTAGCTATAAAAAGTTTTGAAGGTGGTCAAATGCCATTATATAGAAGACTACCCAAAAGAGGTTTCAACCCTGTAAACAAAAATAATGTAGCCGTAATAAATTTAGGTAATTTACAAAATCTTATTGATAATAAAAAAATTAAAGCAGATGAGAAAATAAATATTAATACGTTAAAAAAATCAAAATTATTCAGAAAATCAATTAATAAATTAAAAGTTTTATCAAATGGTAATTTTAATTCGAAAATTGATATTGAAGCAGATTATTCTTCTAAAATGGCAAAAGAAAAAATTGAAAAAGCTGGTGGACAAATAACTGTTAAAAATCAATCTAAATAATGAGTGCCTCAACACAATCTAACGATTTAAGAAATAGAATACTATTTACACTTTTTATTCTTGCTGTTTATAGATTGGGTACATTTGTTCCTCTTCCAGGGATTGATCCAGATCAACTTCAAATAATGATGGAAGGAAACCAAAAAGGTTTATTAGGTATGTTTAACGTTTTTGCTGGTGGTGCTGTTAGTAGAATGGCAATATTTGCTCTAGGTATAATGCCATATATATCATCATCTATTATAGTGCAGTTACTCACAGGTGTTTCAGAATATTTTAAAAATCTAAAAGCTCAAGGTGAAATAGGAAGACAAAAAATTACTCAAATAACTAGATATGGAACTGTTTTATTGGCAACTATACAAGGATATGGATTGGCTGTTGGATTAGAGTCGTCAGCAGATTTGGTTATTAATCCTGGAATATTTTTTAAAATTTCAACAGTTACAACTATTGTTGCTGGAACTATTTTTTTGATGTGGCTTGGAGAGCAAATTACACAAAGAGGAATTGGTAATGGTATTTCATTAATTATTTTTTCAGGCATTGTTGCCGAAATCCCTAGGGCTTTAGTAACAACTTTTGAATTAGGAAGAACTGGCGCAATCTCAACTGTTATGATAATTTTTATATTTATATTACTTGTTGCAACTATAATGTTTATTGTTTTTATGGAAAGAGCATTAAGAAAAATTCTTATAAATTATCCAAAGAGACAAATGGGAAACAAAATGTATGGTGGAGATTCTTCACACCTACCTTTAAAAATTAATTCAGCGGGTGTAATACCAGCTATTTTTGCCTCTGCTTTATTACTATTACCTGTCACTTTTTCAAATTTTAATGTTTCACAAAGTGAAACTTTTCTAAACATTTCATCATACTTTTCACAAGGTCAACCTTTGTACATGTTGTTGTATGCATCAGGAATAATTTTTTTTACTTTTTTTTATACTTCAATAACTTTTAATCCTACAGAAACAGCTGAGAATTTGAGAAAATATGGTGGATTTATTCCAGGAATAAGACCTGGGGAAAGTACTGCACTTTATATTGATACAATATTGACAAGATTAACAACTATAGGTGCATTATATCTAGCACTAGTTTGTTTAATGCCAGAATTCCTCATTGCCAATTATCCTATCCCTTTTTATTTGGGTGGTGCCTCAGTTCTAATTGTTGTTGTAGTAGCAATTGATACTGTTACACAAATTCAAACAAGAATGATGAGTTCTCAATATGAGCAACTAATAAAAAAAACTAAATTTGGTAGATAGGTGAATATAATATTATTTGGTCCACCAGGTGCTGGAAAAGGTACACAAGCCAAATATCTTGTAAAAAAAATAAAAGGTTATCAAATTTCTACTGGAGATATTTTAAGAGAGGAAATTAAAAAAGACACAGATATTGGAAAAAAAATAATAAATAATATGAATGAAGGAAAATTTGTCAGCGATGAGATTGTGAATAGCCTATTAAAAAATCATGTTTTTGATACTAACAAAAAAGGAAAATTAATATTTGATGGTTATCCTAGATCTCTTAACCAAGCTAAAAATTTAGATTTATTATTAAATAGCTCAAATCAAAAGATAGATTATATTTTTTTTTTAAATGTAAACAAAGAAACTATTGTGGAAAGAATAAAAAAAAGGAAAATTTTAGAAAAAAGAACTGATGACGATGTAGATACTATATTAAAGAGATATGATACTTATATTGAAACCACTAGACCAGTGTTGGATTATTATTCAAAAAATTCAAATTTTCATGAGATTGATGGTAAAATGGAAATTGATCAAATAACCAGTAAAATCGAGGCTTTTTTGAATGTTTAAGGCGTTGACTTTGACTAATCTTCTTATATAAAAGGCACAATTTATCACAAAAATTATGGCTCGTATTGCAGGTGTAAACATACCACAAAATAAATTAGTTCATATTGGACTTACATATATTTTTGGAATTGGAAATAAATTTTCTGAACAAATTTGTAACGATTTAGAAATACCAAAATCAAAGAGAGTAAATGAATTAACAGATGATCAAATTTTAAAAATTAGAGAATATATTGATCAAAAATTTACTGTTGAAGGTGATTTAAGAAGAGAAACATCTTTAAGTATAAAAAGACTAATTGATCTTGCTACTTATAGAGGATCTAGACATAGAAAAAAACTTCCTGTTAGAGGTCAAAGAACAAGATGCAATTCCAGAACTAGAAAAGGTAAAGCAATTGCGATCGCTGGTAAGAAATTAACTCCACTTAAAAAATAATGAAAAAAGAAGTAACTGAAAATAAAGAACAGAAAATAGAATCTAAGTCGAAAAAAAGTTCATATTCAAAGAAAAAAAAAGGAAAAAAAAATATTTTAAATGGAATAGCTTATGTTCAGTCTACGTTTAATAATACTATTGTATCAATCGCTGATACAAATGGAAATGTTGTCTCTTGGGCATCTGCTGGCCAAAAAGGTTTTAAAGGCTCTCGTAAGTCTACACCATACGCAGCACAAGTTGCTGCTGATGCAGCCGCAGCTAAAGCTTTGGAAGTTGGCATGAAAATTTTGTCTGTTGAAGTTAAAGGTCCTGGATCTGGAAGAGAAACTGCTTTGAGAGCTTTACAGGCTAGAGGATTTAAAATTATATCAATTAAAGATACAACACCAATGCCACACAATGGTACGAGACCACCTAAAAAAAGGAGAGTTTAATGGAGCAAACAGAAGTAAATTCAAAAAATTGGAAATCATTAATTAAACCAGCAAAACTAGATGTTCAATTAAGTGATGATAAAGCATTTGCAAAGATCACTGCCGAACCACTAGAAAAAGGATATGGGTTAACTCTTGGTAATTCATTAAGAAGAATACTTTTATCCTCTATTAGAGGAACTGCTGTAACTTCTATTCAGATAGATGGTGTATTACATGAATTTACATCAATCAAAGGTGTCAGGGAAGATGTTACTGATATTGTATTAAATGTAAAATCTTTGGCTTTGAAAAGTACATCTGATGAACCAAAAAAATTAATACTTGATGCTAAAGGACCTGGAGAAATAAAGGCATCCGATATAACATCTGTTGCTGATATTGAAATTTTAAATCCAGATCTGGTTATTTGTAATTTAGATGAAAATACTAAGTTTCATATGGAAATGACAGTTGGAACTGGAAAAGGATACGTTTCAGCCGATATGAATAAACCCGAGGAACCACCGCTTGGTTTAATTCCAATAGACTCGTTATTTAGTCCTGTTAAAAAAGTTTCCTATTCAGTCAGTACAGCAAGAGAAGGAAAAGCATTGGACTATGATAAACTAACTATGGAGGTTGAGACAAATGGGTCAATCTCAGCTGAAGACGCAGTTGCATACTCTGCTAGAATATTCCAAGATCAACTAGGAATGTTTGTTAACTTTGATGAGCCACAAGAAGTTATCGTAAAAGAGCAACCTTCAGAGCCAGAATTTAATAAGAACTTATTAAGAAAAGTTGACGAATTAGAACTATCTGTGAGATCAATGAATTGTCTTAAAAATGATAATATCATCTATATTGGTGATTTGGTTCAAAAATCTGAGGGTGAAATGTTAAGAACACCTAATTTTGGAAGAAAATCGTTAAATGAGATTAAAGAAGTATTGACTGGAATGTCATTGTATCTTGGTATGGAAATTCCAAATTGGCCGCCAGACAATATTGCTGAATTATCTAAAAAACTTGAGGAAGCCATCTAATGAGACATAAAATGGGCTATAAAAAGCTCAACAGAACTTCAGAACATAGAAAAGCTCTTATTAAAAATATGCTTAACTCATTAATAAAGTATGAGCAAATTACAACTACTTTGCCCAAAGCAAAAGTTTTAAAACCTCAAGCTGATAAAATTATAACATTGGGTAAGAAAAATACTTTATCTAATACAAAAACTTTAATTTCAAAATTGCAAGATATTAAATCTACAAACAAAGTTAGGAAAACTCTTTCTAAAAGATATGAAAATAGAAAAGGTGGATATACAAGAATTATCAAGGCGGGATTTAGATATGGTGATAATGCGCCGATGGCCGTAATTGAGTTTGTAGATAGGGACGTTGAAGCAAAAAGAGTCGATAAAAAGAAAAAGAATCCGACAAAAGATACACCTAAAGTAGAAGATAAAAAACAAGCTACAGCTTAATCTTTAATTCATATTTTATTTAATTGATGTTGTAAAACAATTATCTAATATTTTATATTAATGAAATGAAAAATATAATTTATCAAATAATTATAATATT
>LUMT01000809.1_pt1 | contig 11931 bp, 8 predicted proteins | sample 729741 | NCBI WGS metagenome assembly LUMT01 (sample SAMN03860299, study PRJNA289734) | marine metagenome | biome: seawater column; feature: ocean; material: water; isolation source: Red Sea water column Station 192 - depth 50m | place: Saudi Arabia: Red Sea | collected 2011-10-15 | depth 50 m
CATTCTTGTATCATCAATAAAATTTTTACCTAGTTCTTCTCTTTTTTCTTGAGTTAACGATTTCATACTTTTTGGATAATTGCCTAATTTACCGTATATATCGTCACCTCTTAAACTTTGTGCCATTGAGAGTATATTTGGTAATTCAAGAGTACCATCAACCATTGAGTGAGATGCAAGAATTTGTTCAATTAATGTTGATCCTGCTCTCGGAAGACCTAAAATAAAAATTGGATCATTAGACTTATGTCCACCTTCACCAAGCTTATTAAAAAAATTTTTATCGCATATATCTATCTGTGCCTGAAGTTCCTTGTCCATTCTTTGAATAGAATATTTACTCTGTTCATTTTTAATTAAATTTCCTTTATCCAAGTTTTCAAATGCCTCATCATACTCACCAATGGCTTCACAACCTTGAGCTAGTGCGAAATGAAAATAAGCTTTATCTTTCAAAGTCAAATCTACTCTTTTTAGCTGATTTCTCATTTGATCTAACTCACTATTAGAAAACTTATATGTTTTCAAATTTGACAGAGAGAAATACGCTTCTCCATGATCTTGTTTTATTTTGTATGCTGATTTGTAACTTTTAATAGCGTCATCAGTCTTACCAAGTGTTTTTTCTGCATGACCTTTAGAAGTTAAAGCACTGAAATTAAACTTATTCTTTTGAATAATAGATTCAAATAATTCTATAGCCAGACCATGATCTCCATTTTGCATTACTTCACTGGCTTTTTGAGCTTGATATGAAAGATTTTCAGGGAATTGTTCACATAAAATATTTACTTGTTCCATTGTTTTGGCGAATTTTTGTTTTTTTCTAAGAATCATTGCATATTTCATTCTTAGCTCACCATCATTTGGACTAAATTTAACTGCATTCTCGAGCAATATCTCTGCATCATCGAAATAACCTAATCTGTTAGCTATTTCAGCTAACAATGACATGGCATAAACGTCTTTAGGATTCTTTTTTAAATATTCTCTACATTGTTTCTCAGCAATTCCTAATCTACCTTCGTTAAGGATTTGATTTATATATAAAAGAACACTGGGAATTGATTCAAGTTTTTTAATCTGCTCATATGCATGTTCTGCAGCAGGTTTATTTTTCATTTTTGTAAAATAATTAAATAAAGACTTCCATGATGAAATAAGGGCAGGATTAAGTTCACAAGCTTGTCTGTAATGTGAAGCAGCATTTTCGTCATTTCCAATAGCTTTACTAAGATGTCCTAACTCTTGATATGCTCTTCCCATATCAGGCGCTTTTGTTAGAAGGTTTTCTAAATATTTTTGTGAGTCTTTATAATTTTTAAGATATCTTGAGCATACTGCTGCAAAATACAAACTCTCAAGATGGTCTGGGTCTTTTGCTAAATTAGATTCGAGCATACTTAGAGCCTCAACAAACCTACTATCTCTAATAGCTTTTGATGCTCTTGAAATATCTATTTTAGTTTCAGACATATAAATATTATAAGTAATCTTTAACTAATATTAAAAAAGGGAGCCTAAGCTCCCTTCTTAATTATTTATTAGAAGTTAAAAGTTTTTCTTAACTCTAATACCAATAGTTGTAGGTCTGATATATGCAATACGTTGTCTATCAAAAACAAATGTATTACTAATTTCAGCTCTTTCGTCAGTTACGTTGTCAACATAAAGCTCAGCAGTAAGTTCATCATTGCTGATACCTGCTCTAAGATCGATATAACTATAACTATCTTGTTCAGCTTTATTTGGTCCCATGATATCTGAGAAACTACTATCAGAGAAAGTATACTGAACTTGAACGTGTCCAACGTTTCCACCAGACATTCCAGTTTCCTTTCTAACTCTGATGTTACCCTGATGACCTGGAGCAAAAGCTAGATCTGTTCCAACAATTACGTCATTGGTAGGTACAAGTTTATCATCAATATTGGTATTTAATATTGAGAATGCGCCTGCGACAGATAAGCCTTCGATATTAGTATAGTATGTGAAATCACCCTCTACACCTTTAATGGTTGCATTAGCAGCATTATCAGAGAAGAATAAATTAACAATACTTGGATCAAAAATTGTACTTTGTAATCCAGAGACGTCTACATTAAAAGCACTACCATTAAATCTCATTTGACCATCCAACAGTACAGTTTTCCAACCAAATTCGACATTGGTAATTTCATCAGATTCTACTTCAGGCTTCACAGTATATGAACCATCTGCATTTGATGACCCCACTGGTCTATTTAATAAACCAGGTCTAAAGCCTTCAGACCATGTTACATAGTACATAACATCCTCTGATGGATTCCATGAATAAGTTACTTTTCCAATAACACCATCGGATTTAGCAACATCAGGATATCCATTTGCATTACCAGGAGCATATTGGACAGATAAGTTAGATCCAAATCTTTGCTCATCAGGATTACCAAAACCGTTACCAAAGGATGAGTTAGCACTACCTTCAAAGTCAACTTCTATATCGTACCAACGAGCGCCAACTGTAAGTTCTGAAGTATCAGTTAAAGCAATATTGAGCTCACCAAATACGCCTTTTTGCTCATCAGTTCTTCTTATGTCATTAAAGAAGATTACTGGTTCAGAGAAAGGTCCAGCTGAGAACCAACCTGCACCAGCTCTAACCGCTGACTTTCCACTATCTTTTCGATCTCCAGTGACAGATATATCAGTTAATGCATAGTTTGCAGCATATGTAATATCATTTGCTAATGAACCTGGATATGTAAACAAGTTTAATTCCGTAAGCTCAGTATCACTTAAGAAAACACCAGCTGTTAAAGACATAGTGTCATTAATTGGAGCATTTACTCTAAACTCGTGACTCTCTACGCTTGTATGTGTTGTTGAGTCAACAAATAAGTCCGCAGTTCCACAACTTCCAAATGGAGCTCCAGTTGGTGAGAATGATGTGTAAGTTACATAGTAATCACAAATGTAATATGGAAGATATTGACCAACAAATAAATAATCAGTGTAATCAACTATTTGATTTGTTTCTCTATCAGTATATGCACCAGCATAAACAGCTTCTAGTTCACCAATTGAACCTTCTAAAGTAAGACTCATGTTTTCATATTTATCTGAAATATGATCATCACTGTATCTTTGTATTTCTAAGTCGCCTAAATTAGGATCAGCGAAGAAAACACCATCTGATTCAATAGTTTGTTCTGCATATACTAATGTAGCATTCCAGTTATCACCAAGCTCACTAGCAAGAGTTGATCTGAAACCTTCATACTCAGTTCCATTAACATTATCTTCTTCAAGAGCAGGAGTATTTGCAAATGTAACACCTGAAAGATCAGCTCCAGCTTGGAAGCCAGCTCTTTGTGAAGAAACAGGTAATCCATTTTCTCTAACTGTGCCTGCTGTTCTGAAACGAGCTGACATACTAGGATCAACCTTTCCAGCTACTTGGTCGATGTATCCACCTCTTCTATCACTATATCCAACAAATCTCCATGTTGTTGTATCTGATAAAGGTACGTTTGTCATAAATTCAAGTTTTGTACCAGTATCTCCTTCTGGCATAAATCTTGTTTCAACCTCTACATTACTTTCAGTAACGCCTTGTTTTGGTTTATTAGTAATCATTCTAACAACACCAGCTTGCGAGCTTGCACCAAATAGAGTTCCTTGAGGTCCTGATAGTACCTCAATACGTGCAACGTCAGCTGCATAAACATCTAAGTTTCTTCCAGGTTGAGCTAATGGTTGCTCATCTAAATAGAAAGATACATTTGGAGCCAAACCAGCTACACCAGCAGTAGTTAAATTTGGTGTTGTTGAAGCAAGACCTCTAATATAAATAGTGCTTTGGCCAGGACCGGAGCCACCAGCTGTTACACCAGGTAATTGAGTGAGATAGTCTTCAAATACATTGATTCCTCTCTCCTCTAAGGTTTCTTCGTTTAATGCATTAACAGAAAGAGGTACATCTTGTAGACTCTCAGATTTCTTTCGAGCAGTAACTACAACCTCTTCAATCGTTGCATTTTGTGCCGCAATATAACCACTGAAAACTGATGCATTAATTACTGCAAAAGTTGATAGCGATGGCAATATCGCAGGTATTAGTGAAGGTGTAATTTCCTTCCGAATTTTGTTTAATTTTTTTAACATAGCTTCCCCTAATTAAGAAATTAATAGAATAAGGTTAACAAATTACTAAAAACTATACAAATTTAGTTAAGTTAATATACCTTTTTCCTATATATAAGTGATTTATATGGTGGAAATTTAATATTAATTATGTTTCACTAAAGCTAATTTAAGGGCTCTATGAACAATTTAAGTAAACCAAGATTTTTAATTTCAATATTACTTTTATCATTTATAACAGCGATTGTTTCTCTTAATTCTGACATCTCAGAGTTATTTTTCCTTGATTTACAAGCCTTTTTATCTAAGTATTTAGGATGGATGATAATATTAATAGCAAATGGATTTGTCATATTTGCTTTTTTCCTTATTTTTACTAAATACAAAGATATTAGGCTAGGTGGTATTGATGCTAAACCGGCTTACTCTTATGTAAATTGGATTGCAATGCTGTTTAGTGCTGGATTAGGTATTGGGTTATTGTTTTATGGAGTAGCTGAGCCAATAATGCATCTTAACTCATATCCAGGAATGATTGATGGAGATCCATCATTTAATGCTGGCAAGGCTATTGGTTTGGCAAATCTTCATTGGGGTTTGCATGGTTGGGCTATTTATTCACTTTTAGGGCTTTGTTTTGCTTTTGCCTCATATAACAAAAAACTTCCGTTTAGAGTTAGTTCTTTGTTAGGGCCTAAAATATCTAATAATAAACCATTAGCAATATCAATTGATATCATAGCGATACTTACAACAGTGCTAGGTGTAACAACTTCTTTGGGATTAGGTACAATTCAGATTAGTTCAGGATTAGAATATGTTTTTTCAATACCACAAAGCTTTTCTAATCAAATTATTATTATTTCTTTGATTACTTTTATTGGTTTAACAAGTGTTTGTTTAGGGCTAGATAAAGGTATTAAGAGGTTATCTCAGATAAATATGATTCTTGCCTCCTCGTTAATGGCTTTTATATTTATATTTGGCCCAACCGTTTTTATATTAAATGCATTAATTCAAAATTTTGGTTCTTATGTAAATACCCTCATAGAGTCAGCAACATGGACAGAAGTATATTCTTCATCATCATGGCAAGATGGTTGGACTCTGTTCTTTTATACATGGTGGTTTGCGTGGGCACCATTTGTTTCTTTATTTATTGCAAGAATATCTTATGGAAGATCAATTAAAGAATTTATTATTGGAGTACTTTTTGTTCCATCATTAATTGTTTTCTTGTGGATGGGAATTTTTGGTAATGCAGGTATATACCAGGTAATAAATGAAACAAGTCAATTAAATGAGATAGTAAATAATAATTATACTGTAGCTCTATTTGCTCTATTTGATGTTTATCCAATACCTACATTAATATCAATTTTAGCTTTAACTATAATTGTGACATTTTTTGTTACTTCATCTGATTCAGGTGCGCTTGTAGCATCAATGCTCTCATCAAAAAGTCATGTAGGCATTCATGATGATTCCCCTATTCTCTCAAGGGTAACGTGGGCAATATTGCTAGGTATTATTGCTGCTGTACTTTTATACAAAGGAGGTCTCACTGCGCTTCAAACTTCAGTAGTGATATGCGGAGTCCCATTCTCGATTATTGTTGTATTTGCAATTAAACATTTTTACAACTCTCTTGAATCAGAATTAGATAAAAACTAGCCTATCTCGTCATCTAATTTCTTTAGCTCATCTTCTTCCATTTCATCTTCATAAATTAAATCATTTTTTTGATTAAATCTTTTAGAAAGAATTATAGCTGCAACGATAATGATGAGTATGATTCCTATTTGGTATAACATTGATTGAATTATTATAATTAAGACTTACCTATATAGTAACTCATAAAATATAAATTAATGGATGCACTTGAAAATATTTTAAATCGAGTTTCTGCAAGAACTCTTGCAGAACCTTTTCCTTCAAAAGACGAAATGGACACGGTATATAAGGCTGCATTAAGAGCGCCTGATCATGCATGGCTAAGAACAAGCAGCTTTATTGAAGTCAAAGGTAAAGGTTTAGACAAGCTATCAGACATATTTGTAAATTATGGTAAATCCATACCGGATATATCAGATGAAATCTTAGATAAATATAAAAATGCTCCTTACAGGGCTCCAATGATTGTAATTTTAATTAACTCATATAAAGAACATCCCAAAGTGCCTGCAATTGAGCAAAAATTATCTACCGCAACGGCTGCACAAAATATAATGCTAGCTTTAAATGCAATGGAATATTCTTGTATCTGGAGAACTGGAAAAATGGCATTTAATAAGGTTATCCAAAAAGAACTCGGGCTAGAAAACAATCAAGAAATACTGGGTTATCTTTACATCGGCACCGAAGTTGGTAAAAAGAAAGAAATTCCAAATTTAGATATAGATAACTTTGTAAGTTATCTATAAATTATTTTTATATCTAAAAGCTGCTGTAAATGCCATCGAAGCAAATACAATTTCTGCAATGAAAGATGAGACACCCAAAGGTGCATCGTGACTAATACTTGCTAGGATATTAAAAGTTCCAGCAATCAAGTAAATCAATCCACAACAAAATATATATTCATATTTCTTTGATGATAATGATAAAAAGCACATAATAGATGAGGCCAAAAAGAAAGCAGTAAAGTCTCTTATCTGTGTATTTCTTCCATCACCTTCAAGATATAACATTCCAAGTGATTCAGCCGCAGATGCTGGCATAAAAATCCATTGCAATGCTATAAGTAATAAAACTACTCCAAGAACTGATGATAATGTATTTGCTATTTTCATAATTGTATTAATTCTGTATTTTCAATTTTGTTATTACATATTATAGAGTCTTTTTTATTTACTAAAAAACAATTTTTATTTTCACCAAAACTAACGGAGTACTTTGGTAAATCATTTACTAAATGTAATGCACAGAAACCTTCAACAGCAATGCACTCTGATATAAGATCATCATTAAGAATTTGATTTACAAAAGGTATCCTCTCAGGCTCTTCATCATAGTGCGGACAACATATTCCTTTAACAAAACCAAGACAGGGAAGAATGGCTTGATGGTCTTTCCATGAATCAGTAATTCCTTTCTCAAACCAACAAATAGCTCCAGCACTTACACCACTCATGATAGTACCTTTAATGTAAGCTTTATGTAATATTTCATCTAACTTCCATTCTCTCCAAACTGCTAACATGCTTTTTGTATTACCGCCCCCAACAAAAATTATGTCTTGTTCATCAATATGCTTTTCAATATCAATGGTTCTTTTAAAAAAATCTATATGAGATGTTTTGCAGCCAAGAGAATCAAAAGCTTTATAGAAGTTTTCTATATATTGGTGATCATCTCCTGTTTGTTTCATTTAATTATTTCCCAACTGTAATGTTTTTATCAGATCTCCAAGCCATGGTTCATAATTTTTCCATTGACCAATACCTTTTTTATAAATTGGCTGTCGAACCTGTTCAGAACTGGGAGTTCTGACCGTTCTTTTAGTTTTATAAAAATCAATACAACCTTGTTCAAATTTAAGATCACAAAATTTAAGAAGTTTCTTAATTTCATTTTCAGTATCTTCAATCATATCTTCATATAAAACTCTGTGAACTTTACCAGGAAGTACCTTATCCCAATGGTCCATAATTCTTAAATAATCTAAATAATAATTACCAATTCTATTTTGTGTGTATGTAAATCCTTGACCAGATCCAAAAAGTTGTTTGTAACAGCTAAAACAACAGTCCATAGGATTTCTCCGAGCATCAATTATTTTTGCATTTGGTAATATCAAATGTATTAACCCTATGTGAACAAAATTATTAGGCATTTTATCTATAAAATATGGTTTATCGGTAACTCTCTGGTCTAAAGTATTTTTAATATATGCTGCTCCCATTTTCTGAAACTCTTCTTTTTCAGTTTTTGCTAAGGATGACGGATATTCTGATTTACTTTGAGAATTTTTTTTATTTGCTATTTTTCTTGATAACGCAATAATATTTTGAAGTTCAGTTGTACCCTCAACCAATGAATGTGACGATAAGATTTGTTCTAATAAAGTAGAACCTGATCTAGGTAAACCAACTATAAAAATAGGATCAGTATTTAAATCTCCAGTATTTATATTATTGCTTAAAAAATCTTCAGTAAAAAAATCTATCAACTCATCGCATTCTTTACTAAATTTTCTAGAGTCCCATGGCACTTGTTTACTTTTAAGAGTGTTACCTTTGATATAAGCCGCGATAGATTCTTCATATTGTTCATTATCTTCTTGAGCTTTACCAAGAGCAAAAAGTAAATGAAAGTAATCTTCAATTTTCAAATCCTCATTCTTTAATAAAGATTTGATATCATTTATATCATTTTCAGTGAATTTATAAGTTTTTAGATTAGCTAAACTCCAATAAGCTTCTCCAAAACCAGTTTTTGTAGTGATTGCATTTTTATATGATGTTATAGCTTTTTCGAGATTTCCAACCGCTCTTAAAGTATGGCCGTAGCTTAAATGTAACTGATTGTTTTTAATTTTTTTATCATCGATAATTATTTCAAATATTTTTAGAGCTTCATTATGTTGATTAGCAAGCGCTAAGTTAACTGCCTTCAAAGTTAAATATTGTGCATTGTCTTTATCTTTATCTAAAAGAATTTGAATTTGGTCCAATGCTTGAAAAGGTAATTGTCTCTTGTAAAGAAGATTTGCATAGCTTAATCTTGCTTCATCGTATTCAGGCGATAGGTCTAAGGCTCTTGAAAAGAGATATCCAGCATCTTTGTATGCTCTAAATTTGACACCTATATCACCAAGCAATTTCATTGCATTTACATCTAGTGGATAGTTTTTAAGATAGTCTCTTAAGATTGGTTCAGCTTTTTTTAATTTATCTTCAGATATAAATCTTGCTGCTTCAATAAGCTCCTTCGGAATGTTGTCTTTTGTGTAACTCACTTTTAAATAAAAAAGGCTGCATCAAAGATACAGCCTTATATAAGTTTTTATAAAATTACTTATTCATTTTCCAACTATATTTAATACCAAATGTTCTTGGTCTATTTACAGTTGTTAATTTCTCTATATCTTCACTATTTATGTAAAGTTCTGCAACTTCATCAAATACATTATCAAAATATACTTGAATTGATGCCTGATCGCTTACGTCCATAGTGTATGACAAGCTGCCAATCCCATAGGAATCTTGCATTTCTCTATCATCGTAGAAAAGATCATTCCACATCTTATCAACAAATGCGTAATTGAAATCAATTCTAGATTTATCGGATATTTCAGCTGTTAAACCAAAATTACCTTTTTTATCTGGGGTAAAAGGTAAATCCTGATCCTTTTTAGCTTCGACAGCACCTCGTAAAAAATAATCCTCTGTTAGAACAGCATCATTTTTTGCAAATGCAAAAGTTGCTGATACTCTGTCAGATAAAATTATTTTTGAATCAATTTCAAAACCAATACTTGAAGCCTCACCAACATTGTCTACTAAGCCAAGTAAAGAAATATCAGGATCAAACCAACCAAGTTGAATGTCATCCCATTTCATCGAGTAAAATGCGCCGTTAAGCCTTAATCTTCCATCCATTAATATGGATTTAAATCCAAATTCGTAATTGGTCAAGAAGTCAGCATCATATGTAGCACCAAGTTGAGTTGTTCTATTGGTACCACCAGGTCTATATCCTTCTGAAACCGTAGCATAAATCATTGCATCATCGCTTACTTGGTAAGATATGTTTGCTTTTGAAATACTATCGCTTCCGTCATAAAGTGAATCAACATTGTCTGGTCTAGTTGAACTATACAAAATGTAGTTTGGCCACCATACAGTTCCAACAAACCCTTTAAGAGTTGTTTCATTATCAAAACTTCTGTGTCCTAATGTAAGCTCAGTTTTGTCGTTTAATTGAAGGTATACTTCACCAAAAACAGCAGATTCTTCCTCATATCTAACTTGATCAGTTTGATAATACAAATCATCTGAACCTGGTACAGCAGCATCTGGATTGATTGCTGGTACATGCCATTGAGAATCGTAAGCTGTTTCATTTTCAGTCATGAAAGCACCAATGATCCAATTAAATCTTCCATCTGAGTTAGACGCTAATCTAATTTCAGTAGTGTCATATTCTTGATGAGTATCATTCTCAAATTGAATACTTGGGTCTACACATGGCCCAAAATAATATTCGTAACATGTGTAATAACCTTCAACATATCCATCAATAGAATAATGTGAATAGTCACTTAGTACTTCAAAATCTCTTTCAAGAGATGATGTAGTAAATGTTAGGACAGCAAAACCAAGGTCTCCTGATACAGTTACTGAAAATCTATCCCATTCGTCATGAGTAGTATCATCATAGAACCTGCTTACGTTGTATTTACCTAACTTATCTGGATTATGATCCCAAACACCATCAGTCTCTGTTTCCTGACCCATAAAGTTTGCATCAATTTTCCAACTATCATTTAAATCAACTCTTAATGCTGCTCTGTAACCTTCTTTAACTGCATCATTAAAGTTATCCTCAACAAACATCTCATTAGTTCTTGTAATTCCACTTAATGGGAAAGTTATTGAATCACTAACTGAGTCAATGTAACCGCCATCGTCATCATTGAAACCAACAAATCGCATAGCAATATTCTCTGATAGAGGAATATTTACAAAGCCTTCTACCATTGTACTGTCATCACCGCCTGAAGTTGATTCAACAGAAACATTTACTCCTGAATCAAATTCACCTGATGGCTTATTAGTAATAATTTTAAGATTACCAGCCTGTGATGCTGCTCCATATAAAGTACCTTGAGGTCCTGACAGAGCTTCAACTCTTTCTATGTCATAGACATGGACATCTAGATTATCTCCAATCATAGTCACAGGAGATTCATCTAAATAGATAGCAACTGCAGGTCCTTGAAGTGACTGGTTACTATTACCACCATCAGAAATACCTCTCATAAATATTTGACCCTGCCCAGGCCTTCTTTGAGTTGCTGATGCTGAAGGAAGTTGCAGAACATAGTCAGCAAAATCTTTAATATTCAAGTTATCAAGCTCTGTAGCTGACAATGTTGAAACACTTATAGGCACATTCTGAAGGTTTTCAGATTTTTTTTGTGCAGTAACTATAACCTCTTCAACAGTAGCATCTTGAGACAAGACGTCTGATGCCATAAATACTGAAGATGCAAAAACAGTAGCTTTTGTAACAGCTTTATGGACTTTTTCGAAATGAAATATATTCATGTATTACCCCCCAAAAGTAATAAAAAACTTAATAAAATATACATTAATTTTAAAATATAGTAAATTTATATTACATTTTAAATATACACATGTTTAACATAAATAAGCCCATATTCATTTTAATTATTCCTATTGTTTTAATAAGTTTAGTTAGTTGTTCAAAAGATAATTTTTCGTTTTTACCCTTAAATGAGCAGTGGATTGTTAACGAAAAAGAAGCAACAAGATGGTCAATGGTCAAACACAATAACCTTCCAACATTAACCGGCTCGAAAGAGTGGAAAAATTACATGAATTTTCTAGAAAATGAATTTAAAAAATATGGTGTTGTTGATATACACAGAAATGCTTGGGAATTTGATAAATGGACTATATCTGAAGACCCCTCAAATTGGACCCTTTCAGTTGATGGTAATGACGTGAGAGTTGCATATTATGGTGCATATTCAGGTAAAACAGACCTTGATGGAATTACTGCTGAAATGATCTATTATGATCATGATAATCCACCAAGTGATATCAAGGATAAAAT
>LUMT01000562.1_pt1 | contig 11797 bp, 16 predicted proteins | sample 729741 | NCBI WGS metagenome assembly LUMT01 (sample SAMN03860299, study PRJNA289734) | marine metagenome | biome: seawater column; feature: ocean; material: water; isolation source: Red Sea water column Station 192 - depth 50m | place: Saudi Arabia: Red Sea | collected 2011-10-15 | depth 50 m
TAGAAAGTCGGTGGTAAGTAATCCACCATCAATATCTCGTTCTTTAGATAAATCAGAAACAAGTACTTTTGAGAGATTCAAATTCAGGACTTCATTATCTACTTCTAACAAACGTTCAATAACTGCTGAACCTATGTTGCCAGCACCTAACACTGCTACTGTGAAAGAATTATTTTTCATAATTAGTAAGGATAAATGTTATTTTGTCTCAAACAACCATTAATTTTTCATTTATTTTATGGCTATGATGACAATGTTGCTAGTGCTTCTTCATACAAATTACAATAATCTATCATATTACTCATCCAACTTCGATCTCTAATTGGAATATTCTCTCGTCCATCATAATTTGTCCATTTTCCTCCATAATAAAGAACAAAGACATCAGCTAAATGTTCTTCATCTCCATATCTTTTATGCGCTAACTCTCTAAAACTAGATCCATCTGGAACAACACATCCTCGCAAAACTAAATAAGAATATGCATGTGCAGCTTCATGAATAAGAATATCTTTTAATCTCCCAGACTCTATTCCACGGTCAGAAATCCAAATTGTCATATCCCATTCGTTACCATATTTTCCATCAGCACCATACCCAACTGGATCAAAAACGCCATACACACATCTATTAAATAAAGCCTCTCCATATGGATGGCACCCATTAAGCACTTGGACTTCCGTAGTTAAAATCTTTCTTAAAGGTTCAGGTAACTGGTAGATAGCAAGTTGAATTCTGGTATTAGTTTCCTCATCACCTTCAAAGCCAGGAAAAGAGTAAATTAAGTTAGTAACATTGCTTTTAGCTGTCGCTTTTTCTGCTTCTCTTCTTTCATGTAAATTTATCAAAATTTCATTTTCATTCGGAATCTTTTTTTCACACTCAAGACTTAAACCATTTGCCATTTCTTGAAAAACCTCTTGAAAGCCAAAAGGACCATATCTTTTGCATTCCGAATCAAATAAGTAAAAAGTAACTCTATCGAATACATCTTCTTGCATGTCTGAATTTAATTTATATCGAGGTTCTTCAATTGCAAAATTGCCTTTTACATTGGAGGAATTTGCATTTAATTTATATCGAGGTTCTTCAATTGCAAGGTTAGAGGTTTGGATTTGTAGTATTGTAAAAAGATTTATATTTAAAAAATAAGTTATTAACCAAACAAAAATATTGACTGAGAGTATTGCAACGAGTATGTATTTAAACGTCTTCACGTAAAGAATGTTAATTGCAAAAGATTAAATTCAAAATTCTAAGAATATTTAGTAAATCAAGCTTGATTTTATTGAATTTTTTCCCTTACTAATTTACTAACCACTGAACCATCAAGACCGTCTGCTTTTGCCATCACAGCACCAATAATTTTACCCATTTGTGACATATCAACATCTCCCATCTCAGAAAGTACTTCTTCAATGATTCTATTTACTTCTTCCTCGCTAAGTTGCTCTGGAAGCCACTCACTTAAAAAATCAATTTCGAACTGTATCTTATCAGCCATCTCAGATCCTCTATCTCCGAGTGATTTATACTCTTCAACGGCTTTAGTCATTTTTTTGACATAGGAAGATATAACTCCAAGAACTAATTCATCTGTTGCTTCTTCACCTTTTTCGGACTTCTTTTTAGCAATCTCAGTTTGGACTTGTCTAATAGCATCTAATTTGGGCTTGTCTTTTGCCTTCATAGCTTCTTTTAAAGCATCACTTAATTCATCAATTAAAGCCATAATCTCACTTTCTATATAACTGCATTGTATCAGGAATATCTGTCACAATTCCGTAAATTTCCATATCCATATATCGCTGAAAATCATCCTCATTATTTACTGTCCATAAAACGGTTTTATTTTTAGGTAAAGCAAAGTTTCTACTATCAATCAAACTAAAGTTCAAAATTAACTTGTCCATGAATCTGGTCTCTGGAGACTAATATCGAGTCATGAATTGATCCATCTTTCATTAATATATCAAGCTCTGAAAGTGATAAATTTTTTATTAAATCATCTCCAATATTTGGATCATGATGGAGTATTAATTGATTATCTCCCGTCAATCGAACGTCAATTTCAACAAAATCACAGTGTTCATAGGCTTTATTGATGCCTGTAAAAGTATTTTCTTTGTAAATACGAGGTAAACCTCTGTGGCCAAAAATTTTTCTCAAAATGCCTCCATATAAATTCGAGTTTAGTACTATTAAGTAACTAGCTTGTGAAATATTTCACAAAGTAAGGAAGTATGTGTAAATGTTAAATATTGACTTCGAACAAGAAGACTGGATGTTAGAGGGTGGTTGCGTATATGCAGACACTGATCTCTTCTTCCCTGTCGGGTCGTCTATGAAAGCAATGAAACAAGCTAATGAGGCCAAAGCAATATGTATGGAATGCCCAGTTGTAAATGAATGCCTAGACTACGCAATAAGAACCAATCAAGATTCTGGTATCTGGGGCGGCACTACTGAGGAAGAGCGTAAATCCATTAGAAGGCACTACCGTAAAACTGGTTTAGTAATTAACCATTAGGAACTAAGCCCGCGCTGCTTTTTCCATCTGACTCATCACTGAATTCTATTGCTTGAATTAGAGATGTATTAATTGCTATCTCACCGTCATCGTCAGAATGTATGTAAAAATCATTTTCAGATGATAATTTTTTTAATTCTTCCAAAAATTTTTCTTTGTCTTTAATTTCAACTTCAACACCTGCAGTTGAACCTACCATGTAGATTTTTGCTGTTAAATTTTTAGCCATATCTTCTCCTATAAAACGTTTTCACCCATAAACAAAGCTGATACTGAATCATCAGTAAATATTGATGTTAGTGCATTAGCAATTATTGTTGAAACGCTGAGAACCTCAACTTTACCAATTTCTTTTGAATTTCCATTTTGAGTTAAAGTATCTGTAACTATTATTCTATCAATCGGTGAATCCTTTAACTGTTCAACAGATCCATCAGAGAAAATACCATGTGTGGCAACTACGTTTACTGACTTTACGCCTTTTTCTTTGATAATTCTTGACGCAGCTGCAATAGTGCCTCCGGTGTCAATGATGTCATCCAAAATAATTACATGCCTATCCTCAACTTCGCCGATCACAGTAAATGACTTTACTTCATTGTGAATCTTTGGATCTCTCTTTTTGTGTACGAAACCTACATAAGCTTCTAAATGTTTTGCAAAAGTTGTGGCTCTTCCAACTCCACCAGCGTCAGGAGAAATTACTGAAATTGGGCCATCAAACTTTTCTTTAAAATACTCAACAAATAATGGCATCGCTGTTAGATGGTCGAATGGTTGATCAACAAATCCTTGTATTTGTTGAGTATGTAAATCAATAGAAACTAATCTATCTACACCAGCAGCTATATACATATCAGCAACTAATCTTGCAGTGATTGGTTCTCTTGGTAATGCCTTTTTGTCTTGTCTTGAATATGGATAAAAAGGTAGAACTGCAGTTATTCTTTTTGCAGAAGCTCTTTTAAGAGCATCGACTAAAACTAGTTGTTCCATAATTGTTTTATTGATATCGCCAGAGTGACTCTGTAAAACAAAACAATCTGCACCTCTTACACTTTCATTTAATCTGATGTAAATCTCGCCATTAGCAAATTCTTTAGATTCTACAGTGGATACTTCAGTACCAAGATTAGATGCGACATTAGATGCAAGCTCTTCGTTTGAAGAGCCAGAAAAAAGAAGCATCTTTTTCTTACCTGGTTGCTCAATCATTTTTTCTTTTTCCTGTCGACATATCCTTCGACATTTTTTTGATTATTTCTCTCAATTCCTAATGCTTTTGATGGAACATCTTTAGTAATAACTGAACCTGCTCCAATCATAGATTCTTCTCCAATTGTAACTGGGGCAACTAACATCACATCTGACCCTATAAATGCTCCATCTTTAATCTCTGTTTTGTGCTTTTCTTTTCCATCGTAATTTACGGTAATTGCACCAGCAGAGAAATTAACATTCTCCCCTAGTTCAGCATCTCCAACATAAGCAAGGTGAGGTACTTTGCTCCCTTTACCTATTTTTGACTTTTTAGTTTCTGCAAAAGAACCAACTTTGACTCCCGCTCCTAGTTCAGAACCTGGTCTAATGTGAGCAAATGGTCCTATGTTTCCATTTTCTTGGATTGTTGATTGATCTATTACAGAATTTATTACTGTTGAATTTTTTCCAATACTGGAGTCATTAATTTGAGCATTTGGACCAATTACACAGTCCACATCAATACTAGTTTTACCAGTTAAATGAGTGTTGGCTAATATTTTTGTCCCAGAAGATATAGTTACTTCAGAGTCAATGTAAGTCGAAGTAGGATCTTGAAAATAAACACCCTGTTCCATGAAATCTTCAATTAATTTTTTCTGCATTATGTCTTCAACTTCGTTTAGTTGACTCATAGAGTTTATTCCTTTAATTGAATCTTCATCTACTTGTACTATAACGATATCTTGTTTTTGATTATTTGCAATACCTATTAAGTCAGTTAAATAAAATTCTCCTTGAGCATTTTTAGTATCTAGAGAGTCAATATTATCAATTAAGAAATCTGTATTAAAACAATAAATACCTGAATTGATTTCATTAATTTTTCTTTCATCATCATTGCAGTCTTTTTCTTCCACAATTCTTATCTCTTCATTATTTCTAATAACTCTTCCATACCCATGTGGATTTTCCACTGTAGAAGTAAGGAATCCTACTGATGAAGATTTAGTTTTTACTTCGCTTATAAGATTTTGGATATCTTTAGCATCAATGGCTGGTACATCCCCTGGAACAACTAATGTATATTCAGATTTATTTTCAACAAATATTTCACCCCTAACAACAGTGGAAACTGCATGTCCTGTACCTAATTGATCTTTCTGTAATATATGTTTTGTTGAAGGAGGTAATGAATCAATAACCATATCTGATTCATGCCCTACAACTACATATTGGTTTTCAATAAAAGAAAGCGTATCTAATGAATGAGCGAGTATTGATTTGCCAAGAACTTTGTGTAAAACCTTAGGCAAGTTGGACTTCATCCTAGTCCCTTTACCTGCTGCTAATACTACGACTGATACACTCATTTATAAAATACTGGCTGGGGGAGAAGGACTCGAACCCTCAACGTTGGGACCAAAACCCAATGTGTTGCCAATTACACCATCCCCCATTTGTTATAAACTTATATTAATCATCATTCTGATACAAACTACAATCAATTTTTTTACAATATTGAATAAAATTAAAATTTACATTTTCAGGTTTTAAATCTTCTCTTGCTTCGATAAAAGAAAAGAAAGATGATCCACTTCCAGACATAAAAAATTTATTCTGGTATTTTTCTTGAAGACCATCTCTCAAAGATACGAGTTCAGGATATACCTCAGTAGCAGCTGGCCAAAGATCATTAAAAATCTCAATTGTATTCCAAGTATCTGTATCCCTATTTTTAGAATCCAAGGTATCAAATTTATTAAATACGTCCTTAGTGCTCAATCCAACTTTGGGTACTGCAATTAATAAATCTAGGTCAGTATTTAAATCTAATGGTTCTACAATCTCACCAATCCCATTAATTACTGCAGAAACACCTTGTATAAAAAATGGAACATCGCTACCTACTTCACGAACTATTTCAAGATTTGAAGGTAAATCTAATTCATAATTATCACAAAGATAGCGAATTAGTGCTCCTGCGTCAGAACTTCCACCACCAAGTCCACTATTGTATGGAATTTTTTTATCTATGTAAATATCAAAGCTTTTATCGAAAGAAGGGTTATTTTTCCTAATAAGTTTTAGAGCTTTATGAATCGTACTTTCAATATTGTTGAGATTTCCATCACTGAATTTGATATTTTCACTTATTGATTCTTCTATTTTTATATCGTCATATAAATCAATAGGTATCATCAGAGAAGATAGTTTATGTAAACTGTCTTGTTTTTCAGAAAAAATTTCTAAATTTAAATTTATTTTTGCAGATGTTCTTAATTTCATTTTGATTCCTCAGCAATTAATAAAAAATCCTCTGGACTCAAATCGGACGCACGTAAATTTACGTCTAAATTAAGTTTGCTAAGTTGATCTTCATTGACTATCGAACTTAATGAACTTCTAATCTTTTTCCGTTTCTGCTGAAATGCAATTTTAGATATTTCAAAAGCTTTTAACCTAATATCTTCATCAAACAAACTCTCTCTTTGAATAGTTACTACGGTTGAGGTAACTTTTGGTTGTGGATAGAAGCAATTTTTTGAGACATCGAATTGTATCTTTGTTTCCGTAAACAACTGGAATAAAACTGAAAGCGATCCATAATCCTTTGTTCCCGTTTTAGCAACCATTCTCTCACCAACTTCTTTTTGGACCATCACTACATATCTGTGGATCACAGGCACTTCAGTAATAAGATTTACCAATAAACGTGTGCCGATGTTGTAAGGTAAATTAGAGACAAATATCCACCAAGGTCCAGTTAAAGTTTGATAATCAAACCCCATTGCATCCTCATTGTAAATTTCTATATTTGGTATTCCCGAAAATCTTTCATGTAATACATCTGATGCTGCTTTATCTACTTCTACAGCTTTAATCCTGTAGTTGTCTTTAAGTAATTCATTAGTTAACGAGCCGGTCCCTGGGCCTACTTCTATAATTGGATCAGCCAATTGGCCCTGGACTAATTTTGTGATTTTTCTCGAAATGTTTGTGTCTATTAAAAAATTTTGTCCGAGTTTATATTTTGGTTTATCTTTTAATTTCTCTATCCAAAAATATTCACTCATTAGGTTTCTCTATTCATTACTTTATTTGTGTTTGTAATTGTAATCTTGGAAAGTTCATTAGGTGTTACGCCAAGAAGCTCTGCTAGCTTTGCTCCAGTAAATTTAATATACGTTGGATTATTCCTTTTACCTTTAAATGGTTGCGGGGCTAGATAGGGAACATCTGTTTCTAAGAGTATCTTGTCTATTGGGATGTTTTTTACTGCAGCTTGTAAATCATGTGCAGTATCGTAAGTTACGATTCCTGAAATTGAAAAATAGACACCAAGGTCAATAAATTTTTTAGTCCACTTATTTCCTCCAGTCCATGAATGCAAAATAATCGGATTAGTAGTTTCTCTGGTGCTTAAAGTATCAAAAACATCTGAAAAGCTATCCCTGCAGTGAATAATCAAGGGTTTATTTAATTCTTTCGATATATCTAAATGAAATTCAAAATTTTTTAATTGATTTTCTTTAGATGACAAATTTCTATAGTAATCAAGGCCTGTCTCACCAATTAAATCAGCATCTTCCATTAATACTTGTAACTCATTTTTTATATCTTCTAATGAGTCAGCTTCATGAGGATGAAGTCCTGCTGACCAATAAGATTTTTCTGGATAAGTTAGTGAGAACTCTTTGGCTTTTAATGAAGATGGTACATCTACACCAGGAATGATAAAGTACTCTAAATTAGATATATCGTCTTCATTTATCTCATCACCCATCAACTGTAAATGACAATGGGTATCTACCCACTTTATATCCTCTAATGTTTCCATTTTATTCACTACTATATAAGGATAGGATTATATAAATTTATGAGTAAAGGCAACTTAAGTAAAATTGACAATTTAGGCCGTGTTGTTATTCCTAAATCTATAAGAAAAGCATTGAGTATTGAGCATAATGACGAAATATCTATGTATGTTGAGGGTGAAAGCTTAGTTATTAAAAAAGGCCACAGATCATGTTCTCTGTGTGACTCAAAAGAAATAAAACATCAAATTGGTACAAAATTTATATGTACTGATTGTGTCAACAATATCAAAGATCTTTAATCTTTTCATATAGTTCATTAACCGACATATCTGATACGTAAGCTAAAGATTTGGCTATTTCTCTTTTTGGCACCTTTTGATCTAATAATATTTTTACAGCAGAATCAATATCCAAATCTATTTTTTTATCAATTTTTGAAGGACCTATAACTATTGTTATTTCACCTTTCAAGTTTTCTGAAATTTGATTTTTTAAGCTGTTTACCGTCCCTCTGTATATAGTCTCAAATTTTTTAGTCAACTCTCTACATATAACAATCTCTGAATCCAATCCCTCTTTTTCAAAGTAATCTAAATCTTTAAGGAGTCTTTTTGGAGATGTAAAACAAACTGATGGCATTTTAGAATTTAGCAATTTAATAACAAATTCTTCCTTTTCTTTTCCTGCTTTTGGAACAAAACCTAAAAATTGAAATTCATTCAATTCAAAACCTGAAACTACAAGAGCTGTCAAAACGCTTGAAGGACCTGGAATAGAAACAATATTGTAATTTTTTTGTATCAATTTTTGAATTAATACATTACCTGGATCAGAAATAAGAGGTGTTCCAGCATCAGAAATTAATGCTACATTCATACCTTCACTAAGTTTTGCCTCTATTTCACTGATCTTATTTACTTCATTGCCAACAAAATATGATTTTAAAGGGGTAGTTATAGAAAAGTTATCAGTTAGCTTTTTGGCCCTTCTTGTATCTTCACAATAAATCACATCGACAGAAGCTAATGTTTTCACAACACGTTCAGAGATATCTTCTAAATTTCCAATCGGTGTTGGACAGATGAAGAGAGTACTCATTCTTTTAGAAGTCGCTTAATTGGTTACTAATTGAATTTAGTAACTCAAAATCTTGTGAGAGAACAAGTCTCATAGAACTTGTGTCTTTAGAAATCCAAAAATTAGTATCTCCAACATACAGAGTTCCACCGGCAAAAGGTTCTGAATTACTAAATCTTGCCTGTGAATCTGCCCATAGTAAAAACGCATCATTGATTTCTTGAAGTTCGTTTTGATCATCACCAGTAATCTTTATAGTCATCAAAAGATTTCCAGAATTGTCTTCATAATCTTTCCATGCACCTCCACCTATGCCAACTGCTGCATTTATTGCATTTTTTTGACCTATCTTATCTTGCATTAAATAAACTAGATCTAAAGACCCAAAACTTCCCTCATCAATCAATGTATACCCATCAACTTCTATAGAATCTATAATTACCTCTTCATATCTTTCATCAGTAAAGAATTTTTCAGGTGCATAAATTTGCTCAGAAGTTGGAAGAGTATTTAAGCCATCATTTATGTATCTATATAGAGCAGCGTTGAGTGCCTCCATTTTTCCATTCTTTATAATCTCTTTAGCCAAAACTGGTCCAATGTTGTAATACAGTTCAGCTGGGATATAAAAATATGATGGAAGACTTACTCTACAAGTAATGTTAGGGATTTGTGAATTGAAAGTCTGTCTGTCGTATTCATCAAAAGAACCTGTCCATTTACCCTCTACGTAGTCTGCTTGTGCCTCCATTAATGCCACAACACCTGGATAGTATGTAAAATCATCTAATTCGTCCATTTCTTCATACCATTTGTCTGTAGCAAAATGCTGACCTTGAAGTGAGTGGACTAACTCGTGAACTACAACGCTTTGTTCATATAAGTTTAATTTTTTTTGATTTTTCTTGATTGGAACTCTTAAAATTTTATCTAATAAGTTGTAGGAGCCTGCTGAAAAACATCTTTGAAATTCAACTTGTAGATTTAATAATTCATCTGGTGACAAATTATTTAAACCCCACATATTTTGTGAAAGAACTGCTCTCTCCCACTCACCCTCTTCATAGTCTTCTTCAAAGTCATCAAGATAGGAAAGTGCATTATATTCTTGGTAATCACTAAGTGAATAAAAATGATATTCCGGATCAGAAGTAAATTCAAGTCCAATCCATTTTTCAACAAATTTCATCAATTCTTTTATCTGATCCTGCATTTCAATGGGTGGTTCAACTAGTTCTAATCCAAACTCATCTAAGGCAAAGGGCTCTTCCACGGCAATAGTCGTTGTTGTACTCGTCGAAGTGGTTGAGCTATCTTCAGTTAATGGTTCGGAAGATTCAACAGAAACTTCATCTGCTATGGGCTCTGCAGATGAGCATGAAATTAAAATTAAAGTTAATAAAGTTAATAAATATTTTCTCATAGGTTTATAGATTACATGTATTCTATTATTTATAAAAACAATTGGAGGAACATTGGTAAAGGAATTTAGAGATTTCATCAATCGAGGAAATGTTGTAGAGCTTGGCGTTGCATTTGTAATGGGTGCTTCTTTCAAGTCATTAGTAGATGTGTTTACAAAGAGATTAATTGAACCTTTAATAGGTCTTATTATTAATCTTCCAAATCTTGATAAATTAGGACTTTTTGGAGATGTAGATCCATCATCTGGAATGCAAGCTGGAAGTTTTGGAGCTTTTTTAGGTGAAATAATTAACTACACAATTATTGCATTTGTGATGTTTCTAGTAATAAAGGCTTATAACCATTTTGAAGATATGGTTGATGATGAAGAAGAGGAAGCTGTTGTAGCTGCAGAATCAAAAGAAGTGCAATTATTAAAAGAAATCAGAGACGGCATTAATAAAATTAGTAAGTAATTTAGTAATATAAATTAATGACTCAAAGTAATCTAAAACACTTATTTGTTTACTCACAACAGCAAAAGACGAAAGCCAAACGTGGGATTGTTTATTCAATTCTAAATAAGCTATTTGACCTTGCTCCTCCAGTTTTAATTGGTGTTGCTATTGATATTGTGGTGGAGGGAAATGAGTCTTTTTTGGCATCATTTGGCATTCCTGACAGGAGAAGACAACTAGTAATTCTTGCCATTTTAACCTTTATAATTTGGGGACTTGAATCTTTATTTGATTATCTCTCTGCAGTTACTTGGAGAGGGATTTCTCAAGATATAGAACACAGCTTAAGAACTGAAACCTTCGAAAATGTTTTAAGCCTAGACATGAAATATTTTGAAAATAAATCATCTGGAAGGCTGATGGCGATTCTGAATGATGATGTGAATCAGCTTGAGAGATTCCTTGATACTGGAGCTAACAAATTATTGCAAACAGCAACAACTGTAATTGTTATAGGAGGAACGTTTTTATATATTTCACCATTAATTGCTACGTTCGCATTTATACCAATTCCAATTATTATCTTTGGTTCATTCAAATTTACCTCAACTATTGCCAACAGATACGAACGAATTAGAGAATCAATAGAGACCCTAAATTCAAACATTGAAACCTCGTCAAATGAAGTAAAGAGTGCAAATTACCATGCAATAAAATTATCAGCAGCATTTATTCCAATTATCAGAGTTGCAATATTATTTGGATTTACAGCGACTCTATTGATTGGTGGGTTTTTAGCTCTTGATGGAGAAATTAAGGTTGCAACTTACTCAGTGCTGCTCTTTATTACGCAAAGATTATTGTGGCCTTTAACTGAATTGGGTGACACATTTGATTTGTATCAGAGAGCGATGGCATCTTTCAATAGAATATTTTCACTGAAAAATGAAAGCTCAGAAATTGGTAATGGAAATATAGAATTCAAAAAACTTGAGAACAAAATTGAGTAATCAAATTTCAATTTATAATCAGAGTACTCCAACTCTGTTGTTGTATTAATTAGATCATCGTCTCGGAAAATGTTGTAGCTAGAGGCATTCGCTACAGGGCTCCATTCTAGAGATATAGCGTTCTTATTTGCAATTGCTTTGATATTAGCTGGAGATTGCAGTAAAGCTTTACCATACTCAGTTAAAGAACGAGTACCTTTCTGCCCACCATTATCAACAGCTGTAACATTGTAAGCATAAGATTTTCCGCCCTGCACTTTATCTTTGTAGGTGGGTTTTTTTATCTTTTTTAATTCA
>LUMT01000875.1_pt1 | contig 11794 bp, 12 predicted proteins | sample 729741 | NCBI WGS metagenome assembly LUMT01 (sample SAMN03860299, study PRJNA289734) | marine metagenome | biome: seawater column; feature: ocean; material: water; isolation source: Red Sea water column Station 192 - depth 50m | place: Saudi Arabia: Red Sea | collected 2011-10-15 | depth 50 m
CGAGAGTTTCGTTAAGGCTGTAAAAAGACGTTATTTATTGAATACTTCTTTTAAAGCTTTTGCTGGTAAAAACTTAACTTTTTGAGACGCAGCAATTTGGATCTGTTCTCCAGTTCTTGGGTTTCTTCCAACTCTAGCTTTTCTCTTAGCTACTTTATAAGTACCAAAACCAGCAATTTTTACTGAATCGTCCGCTTTTAAAGCATCTAAAATTGTGTTGGTAATTGTATCAAAAGTTCTCTCAGCATCAGCTTTACTTAGGTTTAATGCCCCAGAAATTTTGACTACTAGTTGTTTTTTGTTCATTTTAGCTCCGGTTTTATTAGGTTATTTTCATTGTTGTCAAAAGTATTGATAAATCAAGACTTTTTTTAGTATATTAAGAAAAGTTATACACAACATGTTGTGTGAATTAAAAAAATGTTGATTTTATTGAGTTTTTTAAACTTTTATAAAAATTATTAATTAAACAATCCTAGGTCTTTAAGGTCGTTAAAAGTTGTGAAAAACATCAAAGATATTAATAAAAATATCCCGATTCGAAAAAAACCTTCTTGCGTTTTTTGAGATAACGGACGACCTAAAACTTTTTCAAATGCATAAAACATTAAATGTCCCCCATCAAGCATTGGGATTGGAAACAAATTAACTAAACCAAGACTAATTGAAATGTATGCCATCATGCTGATAAATGCCAAAACACCAAATTCTGCAACCTGGCCTGAAATTTTTGCTATCCTGATAGGTCCTCCAAGCTGAGAGGTATCAGCTTTACCAAAAATCATTGCACCAATATATTTTAAGGAGGAAATTCCTACAAAATAAACCTCATGGGCAGCATGGTATATAGCTTTTGCAGGTCCCAATTTAACATGATTAATCTCATTATTATAAGCACCCAATTTTATACCAACTATTCTTTTGTTAAGTTTGTTTCCTAAATTATCCTCACCTGGAACAATATTAGGTTTTACTTTTAAAATTAGCTCATCATATGAACGTTTAACTTTAAAATCTATAATTTCATCAGTGGACATAGTAATAAATTTAGAGACATCCATAATGCTTTCAACTTTGTTGCCATCTATTTCTAAAATTATGTCATTTTGTTTTAATCCTCCAGACATAGCAGGGCTATCTTTCTGAACTTCATTGATGACGGCTGGTGTAAAATCTTTACCAACAAAAGTATAAATTGAGAAGAAAATTACTAGAGCTAATAAAAAGTTTGCTAAAGGGCCACCAAAAACAATTAAACTTCTTTGATATAGAGGTTTAAGAGTAAATAATTTTTTTTGGTCCTCTTCACTATATTTTTCTAAAATTTCTTTATGATCCGCTTGAGAATATACATTTCTATCTCCAAAAAATTTTACGTATCCTCCTAGAGGTATCCAGCATATTTTCCACCTTGTCCCAGATTTATCATTCCAACCAAAAATTTCCTTACCAAATCCTATAGAGAAATCAGTGACACCCACTCCAAATTTTTTAGCAAAGTAATAATGACCATATTCATGAATAAAGACGACAATTAAAATTAGAACTATAAAAGGTAAAATATAACTTAGCATTTTAAAATCAATTTATACTATCCATCCAATTTTTTAACTCAATCATTCTTTGAGACTTATTTGACACAGCAATTTCTTTTTTTATAAATAATATGTGATTTTTAATTTCTTCCTCATCTCTAAATACTTTTCTAGTTTGAATTAATCTGTCTTTCCTAAACTCAATTAAACTTATCATTTTCTCATAAGTAATTTCAGGATGATACTGTAACCCATAAATTTTCGATTTTCCAACTGTGAAATATGAACTTTGTACTTTATTAATTTTATTTGATGCTAAACAAATTCCATTTGTTGGTAATTTTACTACCTCATCGAAATTAAACGCTGGAGAATTAAAATTATTATTCTTATTCCTATAAATAGAATTATTTAATCCTTCATTATTAATTATAATCTCATTTGCTATTCCTATATGAGATTTTTCTGCTTTTTTTACCTCTCCTCCAGCAGCAGTTACTGCAACTTGCATTCCCCAACAAATCGCTAAAATATTTTTAACTTGTTTTTGGCATTCTCTCATAAATTCAATTTGTCTTTTTATCTCTGGTGTATTGTTATAGATGTTCAAACTACTTCCACCCCAAATTAATCCATCATATTTTGGAAGTTTATTTTTAACCTCATCTAAATTTTGATCCGAGGATGGATTAATAACATCAAAATGATAATTATTATTAAATACATTAAGACTATCTTTCAAACTCTCGGTATGTGTTTGAATACCTACCTTTAAAAAATTTTGATTTTCCTCTTTTAAATTTCCTTCAACTATTAAAATATTAAGATTTTTCATTTAAAACAAATTACCAGACATGCTGTGTTGATACATTATTTTCATGTCTTCAATGCTCAATTTTTTTGGATTACCATTCGTTGATGGATCCTCTAAAGCCATTTTTGATAAACGATCAATTTGTAAATCTTTTTCATTCACGACACTGGATAATTTATGTGGAATTTCAAATTTTTCTCTTAAATCTAAAATCCATTTTAAAAAACCGTCAAAAGATTTATCTTTTAATTCAAGATATTCTGAGATTTTTACAACTTTACTCTCAATCACATCTCTGTTGAAAGTTAAAACATACGGCATGAAAATTGCGTTTGAAAGACCATGATGAAGGTTATTAAGAGCATTTACTGGATGGCTCAAAGAATGAATTGCGCCTAAGCCTTTTTGGAATGCGGTTGAACCCATACTTGCAGCTGTTAGCATGTTCATTCTGGCCTCAAGGTTAGATCCATTTTTATATGCCTCTGGTAACCATTTAGAAATTAATTTCATACCTTCTAAAGCTATTCCATCAGCCATTGGATGATAACCTGGGGCACAAAATGCCTCTAGATTATGAGCTAATGCATCCATACCTGTTGCGGCTGTCATTTTTTTTGGTAAATCTTTTGTTAAAACTGGATCTAAAATGACTATGGACGGTAAAAATTTTGGATGAAATATAATTTTTTTAACTCCTAGATCTTCATTTAAAATAACAGATGCTCTCCCCGTTTCAGAACCTGTTCCAGCTGTAGTGGGCACTGCTATAATAGGAGCAACCTTATTTGAGTCAGCTTTAGTCCAATTATCACCAACATCCTCAAAGTCCCACAATGATAAAGTTTGACCTATCATGAATGCAATTGCTTTTCCCACATCAAGACCGCTTCCACCACCAAAAGCTATCACACCATCACAATTTTTTTCTTTATAATGTTTTACACCATCACTTACATTTTTACCTGTTGGATTACCAATCACATCATGAAATAATTCGGCTGATAAATTATTACTTTTTAAATGTGACAAAGCATCTTTAACAATAGTTGATTGTCCAAGTCCTTTGTCAGTCACCAATAAAGGTTTTTTTATATTTAAATTTTTACAAGCTATACTTAAATCTTTAATTCTATTTTCACCCACCCACATTGAAGTAGGATAATTCCAATTAAACTTTTTCATAAATTTTTAATTAATAATATCTGATATTTTTGAAATTTGACCAATCTTAAAAATAAGTGCATCCTCTTTATTAAATCCATAATTCTCAGCATTATCTTTAAATCTTATTGGTGGTTCCATAATTGGCTCCAAAGATAATACAAAAGTTCCCCAGTGCATACCTAGTACCTTTTTACTTTTCAAATCTCTTCCAATTTTAAGAGCCTCTTCTGGATTGGTATGATAAATAGATTTATCTTTGTAAGGCATAATTGGATAAAAATTATATGCGCCGATGTTGATTATGGTTAAATCAATTGGTCCATATTTATTTCCTAAATCTTTATAAATATTTCCATATCCTGTATCGCAGGCAAATAATATTTTTTTTCCATTATATTCAATTAAAAAACTTCCCCACAAAGTTTTGTTGGTGTCTGTTAAACTTCTTTTTGACCAATGAACAGCTGGAAGAAAAGTAACTTTTAAATTTTTATTAATATTAATTTCATCATACCAATCCATCTCATTGATATCTCGATATCCATTCGTTTTAAAATATTTGCTTAGTTTAAGTGGAACCAAAACTTTGGAGTCCTTGAAAGGAAATCTCCTTATTGTCATCATATCTTGATGATCATAATGATTGTGGGTGAGTAAAAATAAATCAATGTTAGGTATCTCGCTTAATTTCAATGCTGGTTCAGTAAATCTTTTTGGTCCAAATATTAGTGGACCTGCATTCTTCGAAAAAACTGGATCAGTAATAATAGTAGTATCTCCTAATTTAATAATAAACGTAGCATGACCAATCCAAGCAATATAATCATTATCTTTATATTTTTCTAAGTTTCTCAATACTATATTTTTTTCTAAAACGTGACCTTCAGAAATTGTCATATCAAGTTTCTTTTTCTCTTGATTAAAAATTTTATAAGACCATTTCACATTTGGATCTCTTTTTGGTGAGCCTTCAGGATTCCTAAAAGTACCGTCAGAGAGATGATGATAAGGTTTTTTTTCCATAGCAAATGTCAAATTGTTTAAACTTAAAACTAAAATTAGAAAATATAAAAAATTTATCATATATCTTTTTATTTTATATGAATTTAAAATTTTTTATTCTTTTATTATCTCATACTCAAAATTTTGAGTAGTTTCATTGACTTGTAAAAGTTTTGCACCATTTTTGCTATGAAATTTTGTAGCCATTTCAGTTAGAGGAGAGAGCGTGACTAATCTATTCAAGTGGTTAGATTTTTTAATCTTTTTATAAACTTCCTTAACAATCAATTTTCCACCACCTTTTTTTTTAGACCAAACTGTATAAGCAATAGCAATCTGGCCAACATTTTGACCTCTGTGAGTGCTTTGTAGATGGGCATCTTGGCTAAATTTATCCAGCTCCTCTACATTTATTGGTACTTTATTTGTAAAAGCGAAGCACATTACAGCATGAATTTCTTTTTTGTATTTTACACCGTATATTTTTCTGCCGTAACTTCTTCTGAAAGTCACACTTAATTCTGGTCTAACTGGATCTTCAGAAACATTGCATTCTCTAAGTTCAACTAATTCAGCGCCTTTAACCCAGCCAAAAAAGTTATCAATGTTTTTATTAATTATTTGTTTATTTTTTCGAATTCTAGCTTTAATTCTAGGTTTAAATTTTTTTGTATTTTTAAAACTATTATTATCTAGGTATTTCTCTGCTAGTTTATTTCTTACATTTCTAAAAATCTCTTTCATTTTCTAATTTTATTTATTTTAACTAAAAGTATAATAAAGCAAAAATTACTCCTAAAATTATTACTATAATCGTAGCAACAATATAATTTATTTTAATATTAAATTTTTTATAAATTGTTTCATTTATCTTTTCCCAGAATAGAACTAACAAAAATATGGCAATTGCAGGTATGATAAATTTAATCATCGACTATGTGTTTTTGTCTCCAACATATACTGAAACACCTCTAGAATTAATATCAACATCAAATTTCTTGTGTAATGGAGGGAACGCTCTTTGTGAACAGTCTAATCTATCACACGTTCTACATGACACACCTATTGGTATTTCAGTAGATTTATCATTAATGTTTAAATTTTCTGAATAAATAAATTCTTTTGCATATTTTGCTTCACATCCTAATCCAATAGACAAAATACTTTTTGATTGTCCAAATCTTCCAATCCCTTTTTCAACTGTTCTAGCAATACATACGTACTTTTCACCATTAGACATTTTGCTAACAGCAGCTTGGATAATGCCAGGTCTTGTCAAAGCTGAATAGACATTCCAACGTGGACAAGCACCACCATATCTTGGAATTTCTATTCCTGATAAGGAAAATCTTTTTGATATATTCCCAGCCATATCCACTCTTAAAAAATGAAAAGGTATCCCTGGTAATTTTGGATCTTGTAAACACGTTACCCTATGAGCTACCTGTTCAAAAGATGTGGCAAAAGTATTTTGTAGTAACTCTAAATCATACTTAAGTTTTTTACATTCTGTATGAAAAAGTTTATAAGGCATTAAAATTGCAGCACCGCAGTAATTTAATAAAGCAATTTTTGTCAATTTTTTAGATTCATCAGATGGAAAAGTAAATTTTGACAAATATTCTTCAATTTCTTTATCAGCACCCTCTTGGGCTATTTGAGCAGCTGCATGAAGTTTTTTTGTTTCTAAAGAGCTGTAATCGCTTAATAGTAGTTCTTTTTTATTTTTTTTATAGAGCTTTGAGAAAGGTTTATTTTCTTCAGGAATAACATCTTTTACTGTTATGTCATATTCTGATTTTAAATAATCGCAAAGAGCTATATATCTAGTTCTATTATTTTTTTGAACTTTCTCAAAAACATCATTTGCGAAATCTTCTAATTTTGGAAAATAGTTTTTATTGTCTTGTAAAAAGTCTGAAATAACTTCACCAGGAAATGAATTCTTTCTATTATCAACAATTTTACCAGATATTGTCTCAATTTTATTAATCATTTCATGATCCTTTTTTTTTAAAATATCTCCTAGTCTAACGATGGCTCTACCAATTTTTGGATTAGTACCAACTAAATCTTTTACTTCTGGACCTAGAATATCTAAATCTTCAAACAATTTATCATCTAGTATTTCTGATAAAGTATTTTCTAAATTGATATCTGATTTTGAGGTTAATTGAGAAAGTTCAATGTTCAATTTTTCACAAATTTTTAAGAGTAAATCTCCATCTATTTTTCTTTTTCCACCCTCAATAAGATTTAGATAACTAGGAGATATATTTAAATCCTCAGCCAATTTATTAGCTTGAAGCCCTAACTGTCTCCTAAAAGCCTTGATTTTTGGTCCTATTTTTAGATTTAATTGACTCATATTTTCTATTAGTAAATTTTGTAAATTTATTTTTACAAGATTTTTCTTTAATTTACAACTGTTTTATACTTTTTAATAGATTTTGTAAATTTTGTAAATTATAAAATTTACATGGACGAAAAATTAAAAAACAACGAAAATGAGGCTCAAATCATAAAACATGAGGACCTTGCTAGACATAATAGCAGAGGTATTTACATGAGAGATGATCATTGTGATTGGGGTTCCTTGAACATTACAGGGGCCAATAATGAGTGCAGAAAAGATTTCTTATGATTTAAAAAGATTTGCAGGAATTAAAAGAGACTATACTCCTGAAGAAGTTGAAAGACTAAGAGGCTCAATTAAAATCGAATATTCAATTTGTAAACAACAATCAACAAAGCTTTGGAAATTATTAAATACAGAAAATTATGTTAATACTTTAGGATCCTTGTCAGGTAATCATGCAGTTCAACATGCAAAAGCTGGTTTGAAGGCAATTTATTTAAGTGGTTGGCAAGTAGCAGCTGATGCTAATAGTGCTGGAGAAATGTATCCTGACCAATCTTTGTATCCTTATGATAGTGCTCCTAAATTAGTAGAATCAATGAATAACGCATTAATTAGAGCTGATCAGATTCAGCATATGGAATTAAAAGATGGTGATATGAAAAAAGAGAAGAGAATTGATTACATGCTTCCAATTATCGCCGATGGGGAAGCAGGTTTTGGTGGACCTTTGAATGTATTTGAACTTGCAAAAAAATTTATTAAAGCAGGTGCTGCTGGTGTTCATTTTGAAGATCAATTAGCAAGTGAAAAAAAATGTGGTCATATGGGAGGAAAAGTTTTGGTTCCAACTGGTACCATGATAAAAAATTTAAAAGCTGCTAGGTTGGCAGCCGATATCGCAGATGTGCCTTTAATTATTCTAGCTAGAACAGATGCAAACGCTGCAAAATTAATTACAAATGATTACGATGAAAATGACAAACCTTTCTTAACAGGTGAAAGGTCTCCAGAAGGTTTCTATTATGTAAAAGCTGGAATTGAACAAGCTATATCAAGAGGTCTTGCTTATGCACCCTACTCAGATTTAATTTGGTGTGAAACAGCTACGCCAAATCTTGAGGAGGCAAAAAAATTCGCTGATGCAATTCATGAAAAATTTCCAGGAAAACTTTTAGCATATAATTGTTCTCCATCATTTAACTGGAAAAAACATTTATCAGACGATGAGATAGCATCATTTCAACAAAAAATTAGTCAAATGGGTTATAAATTTCAATTTATTACTTTAGCAGGATTTCATACACAAAATATTGCAATTTTTGAGTTAGCTGAAAAATATAAAAAAGAAGGTATGACAGCATACTCAAGAATTCAACAACAAGAATTTGCTCGTGAAAAAGATGGATATACTAGTGTTAAACATCAACGTGAAGTTGGTACATCTTATTTTGATGCTGTATCCAATACAATAAGTAGTGGAAAAAGTTCTACCACGGCAATGGCAGGTTCAACAGAGTCTGAACAATTCTAATAAAACTATCCTTCTTAATTAGAGTTATTAACTGGCCCAGAAATGGGTCAGTTAAGATTTGATTTTGTAACCTTTTTTAAGAAGAACTGTAACTACTGTTATACAAATGGATAGAAATAAAAACATTGTTCCAATACTTATCCATATATTGAAATCAGAAACTCCATAAAAAGAAAATCTTAAACCATTTATTAAGTAAACAACTGGATTAAAATAAGTCACAGTTTGCCAAAATGATGGCAGCATATCTAATGAATACAAACTCCCACCTAAAAATACCATCGGTGTCACAAACAAAGTTGGAATAGGATATTTGACTTGAACATCAACGAAAAATAATGAGGTGATAAATATAATTATACTTACTATTAATGTTTTTGTTGCACCAGCACCTACAAAAGCAAGTACGACCTCTAATGTTGAAATTGGAGCAGCTAAAATCTCATAAATTGTTCCATTAAATTTTGGAAAGAAAATTCCAAAAGAAGTATTACTGATTGACTGGGTTAATAATGTTAACATCAACAGACCAGGCACGATGTAAGATCCGTAGCTTATTCCATCAATTTTTTCCACATACCCTCCAATTACTGAGCCAAAAACTATAAAATATAGCGAAGTCGTTAATACTGGAGATAATACAGATTGAGTTAAAGTTCTTCTAAAACGATCCATTTCATGAAGATAAATTGCTCTCAACGCATAAAGATTAATTTTCATTTTTTTCCCTTACTAAATTTACAAAAATTTTTTCTAAAGTACTTTGTTCGGTTTTTAAATCTTTTAATTTTAGGCCTGCATCTTTTATATCTTGTAGTAAATTTGTAATTCCTGTCTGTTTCGCCTGAACATTATAAGTATAATTTAAACTCATCAAGTCTGGTGTAAAAGATAAGTTATATTTTTGGAGTGTTGTTGGTATTTGATTTATTTTTTCTTGTAAATCTATTGTAAGTTTTTTATGACCCATTTTTTTTAATAGTTCTTTAGTCTCATCAACAACCACTATCTCTCCCTGATTTATAACTCCAACTCGATCAGCTATAGCTTCTGCTTCTTCTATATAATGGGTAGTTAAAATAATTGTAACACCAGTTTTTCTCAAATTTTCAACAACCTGCCACATTTCTTTTCTTAGCTCTACATCAACACCAGCCGTAGGTTCGTCTAAAAATAAAATTGTCGGTTCATGAGATAAGGCTTTAGCTATCAAAACTCTTCTTTTCATTCCACCAGACAATTGTCGAAGTTTGAGATCTTTTTTATCCCATAAACTTAGTTGTTTTAAAACTTTCTCGATATGATTTGGATCTGCTTTTTTTCCATAAAGACCTCTCGAGTAAGAAACATTATTAAAAACTGTCTCAAATTGCTCTAAAGTTAATTCCTGTGGGACTAGACCTATTCTTGAACGAGTTTCTCTGTAATCTTTTATGATATCATAGTCATCTACACTAACATTCCCTGAGGTAGGATTAACTATTCCACAAATAATACTTATCAAAGTAGTTTTACCTGCTCCATTAGGACCAAGCATTGCGAAAATTTCACCTTTTCTAATTTTTAAATTTATATTCTTTAAGGCATTAAAGCCATTGTCATAAACTTTTGATAAATTGTTTATTAAAATCTGATTATCTGACATGAGGCATTTATATAGTTATTAATTGATTTAATACAATCAACTTATATGAAGCTTTTTAGCTTTAATAATCAACAAAGGTAGAAAGGTCGCTACAATAAAAGATAAAAAAAGCAAAGATTGTGTAACAAAAGATGGAAATAAATCTATTGGTATGAAAACTCCAACCAATAAACTTTTAGAAAAATCAGGAGAAGGAAATAATAAAAAACCACCTATTAATCCAATCAAAATAGAAATATAAGCTAAATTTTCATTGATTGATTTATCATAAAAACTTAGAAAAACAGTTAAAACAAAAGCACAACAAAATAAGTCTGCTAATAAAAAAAGATACAAAATATCAAATCCTTTTGATGCAATAATAAAAGAGATCAACGATAAAAATAAAATTATATATTTGGAAAAGTTTAAATAATTAGTTTTTTTACTCAAATTAAATACTGCTTTTCCATCTAAAATTACCAAACTTGAAATTGCATTAATTAATGTGTCCACAGTTGAAATTGTTAATGCCATACCCAGTATAATTATAAATAAAGATAAAAAAATTGTTTGCTCTTTAAGTAATAATGAAAAAAAACCCAGATCTGGTCTATTGCTAGGGTCAATTGAGAAAGCTATCATTCCTGAAAAACCCATAAAGAAAACAATAGGAATTATAATTAAAAAAGAAATGATTAAACTTTTTTTTAAAGTTTGGTAATTTTTAGCTGCATACACCCGTTGCCAATTTCCTTGATGGAATAAATTAGTTGCGGCTACTGCAATAAAAAAAGTTAAGCCTGCAGTATAATTTGGAATGTAATGACTACTCAGAAGTTGAGGATTTTTTTTTAACACAAAATCAAAAGAAAATTTAGAACCTGTAAACGAAGTAATATAAATAAACGAGATAAATAACAAAACTCCTATAACAATCATTTGAATATTATCAGTAAAAATTGAGGCCTTTAATCCACCATATAACGTGTAAATTAGAGTAGACGAAAGAACTACTAAAGCTGTAATCCAAAATTCAGTGCCAGATATATAATTGATCAAAACTGAAATAGCGGTTACCTCAGCGCACAAAAAAATGAACATATAAAATATGGTCATCAATAAAATTAGCTTAAATAAACTTTTACCAAATTTTCTTCTCATAAATTCTATTAAAGAAGATCCTTTGGGGAATTCATTTCTAATTTTTTTTCCTAAGTAAATTAAAAAAAATAGTGGAAAAGCTGTACCTAAAGAATAGCCAATAACTGCACCTATCCCTCCCCAAGTCGCAGCAGATGCAGGTCCAAATAAAATCCAAGCTCCTAATGCTGATGCTGTTAAACTGGTGGTTAATGAAAAGACACCAATATTCCTATTAGCAGTTAAATAATTATTTAACCCTTTGAATTTTTTAGTGTGATTAATTCCCAAAAAAGCAAATAACAAACTGATTACAATTATTAAGATTAATGAAGTGGATTGATCTAAAAAAAAAGAATTATTCATTTATTTCCCTTTCTGAATTACCGGACAGGTTCTTAGGGTTTAATCTCAGTCTAAAAAGACACCCCTTTAAATATAATACTTTAATATTATTAAAAAAAAAGAAGAATAATGTTTAGAAATTTAATTTCTATTTTCTAAAACAATTATTCACTAAAATTGCCATTAAAATCCACATCACAAATACCTCGCCATTTGTAAATGAATAATCAGCTCCAGCAAATCCCGCTATAAAATTTATTGCATAAATTAT
>LUMT01002056.1_pt1 | contig 11736 bp, 12 predicted proteins | sample 729741 | NCBI WGS metagenome assembly LUMT01 (sample SAMN03860299, study PRJNA289734) | marine metagenome | biome: seawater column; feature: ocean; material: water; isolation source: Red Sea water column Station 192 - depth 50m | place: Saudi Arabia: Red Sea | collected 2011-10-15 | depth 50 m
GATCAGATTTACCTGACCTTAAACAAGAATTTAGCAATCTTCCTCATGATCGTGGAACTTTATCAATGGCAAGGTCATCAGATCCCAATAGCGCAAATAGTCAATTTTTTATATGTTTTAAACCAGCTCCATTTCTTGATAAACAATATACTGTATTTGGAAAAGTAATCGAAGGAATGGAATTCGTTGATAAGATAAAAAGGGGTGATGAAAACAATAATGGCGCGGTTACAGATCCTGATAAAATTATTAGTTTTAAATCTTTATAATATTCCAATTTCAATTGAAAAAATTTGAATTTAAAGTTTTAAAAAAAAGCAAATTTGCAAGACTTGGCTTAATTGAAACTCACAGAGGTAAAATTGAAACACCAGTTTTTATGCCTGTGGGAACTCAAGCAACAGTAAAAGCTTGTACAATAGATGACATAAAAAAAACTGGTTCTCAAATTATTCTATCAAATACTTATCATTTAATGATACGACCAGGTGTTAAAAGAATTGAAGATGCAGGTGGACTTCACAAATTTATGAATTGTGATTTACCAATTCTTACAGACTCTGGTGGCTTTCAAGTCATGTCTTTATCAAAACTGAACAAAATAGATAAAGAAAAAGGGGCAATTTTTAATTCTCATATTGATGGAAAAAAATTTTATCTTAGTCCAGAGGAAAGTATAAAAATTCAATTAGGACTAAATTCAGATATTGTAATGGTTATGGATGAGTGCCCAAAAAAAACAAATGACTACCAAACTATAGATAAATCTATGAATTTGTCTTTGTATTGGGCTGAAAGATCTAAGAAAGCTTTTGGGCATAACCCTCATAAAGCTTTATTTGGTATTGTACAAGGAGGTTTATTTAAAGATTTAAGACAAAAATCCTTAAAAGGACTTTTGGAAATTGGATTTGATGGTTATGCATTAGGTGGTCTAGCTGTAGGAGAAACTCAAGATGAAATGTTTACTGTTTTAGACGACATTAAGGAACATTTACCTGATCATAAACCTCACTATCTAATGGGTGTAGGTACTCCAAATGATATCTTGGGCGCTGTCAAAAGAGGTGTTGATATGTTCGATTGTGTTCTTCCAACTAGATCAGGTAGAACTGGACTTGCTTTTACTTGGCAGGGAAGAGTAAATATTAAAAATAATAAATACCAAAATGATAATACTCCTCTAGATCCAGAGTGTAAAAATCTAAATTTGAATAAATATTCTAAAAATTATCTAAATCACTTGTTTAATACAAATGAGATTCTTGGATCAATGTTGTTGACATTACATAATATAAATTTCTATCAAGAATTAATGAGATCGATTAGAGAAAATATCCAAAATGACACATTTGATACTTTTCATGATAAATACATAGATAAGTTGTAAATAGTTCAGTTTTTTTTTTAAATTCGTGTTTGAAATATTTAGATTATTCTATATATAGACTTCATTCTAAAGTGAATACGGGCCGTTAGCTCAGTTGGTAGAGCAATTCCCTTTTAAGGAATGGGTCGATGGTTCGAGTCCATCACGGCTCACCATTAAATTTTTTGTTTAATGGCAAAAAACTTCTATTCTTTTATCTCTTAAATATCTTTTATAAAAGGTGTAGGTTAAGGGTTCAGATCTATATTATTAAATATGAATATTGACGATGTTAAAGAGGATTTAAAAAAAAAAAATTATAAAAAAGCACTTATTAACATTGAAAAAATATTAATTAAAAATCCAAATTTGGAACAGAATGTTAATTTAAAAGGTGTAATACTTGCAAATTTAGATCGAGTAAATGAAGCAAGAGAATGTTGGTTTAATGCTATAAAAATTAATAGCTCTTATTTTGATCCAATCTACAATTTAGGAGACTCATATTTAAAAAAAAAAAATCATGACGAAGCCTTAAAATATTTTGTAAAAGCTTCAGAACTTCGGCCAAAAAATTTCATAGTACATTTTAGAATTGGATATCTGTTTATGCAAAAACAAAATTGGGATAAAGCTTTATCGTATTTTAATAAATCTATGGATTTAAACAATAAATTTCCTAATACTTTTTTTAATATGGCAATTATTCTTAATTTATTAAATAAAAAAAAAGAGTCGATACAATTTTTTAAGTCTTATATAGAACTTCAACCAAATAATATAGAGGCTTATTACTCACTAGGTATTTGTTACAGAGAAATTGGCGATATTCAAATGGCAGAAAAAACATTTTTAAAAGCTCTTGAGATGAATCCAGACTATCCATATTTAAAAGGTCAATTACAATTTATGAAAAATCATTTGTGTGACTGGGTTAATTACAATGAAACCAAAAAAAATATTGAAAAAGACATAACACAAAACAAAAAAACAATAACTCCCTGGCAAGCTTTATCAATAATAGATTCACCCAAATTATTAAAAGATAACACAATGTTATTTATTGATAGTAAAGAATTTAATAATCAGAATTTGATCGCAAAAAAAAAAATTACTTTGGGTTATTTTTCCCCAGACTTTTGTGAACACGCTGTATCCAATCAATTTAAACAAATTTTAAAATTACACGATAAAAAGAAATTTGAAATTATTGGTTTTTATTTAAACTCAAAACAAGATGAAAAACTTTATGAAATGAAAACTTATTTTGATAAATTTTTTGACATAAATCAAATGAGTACGGAAGACATAATAAAATTAACGCAAGTTCATAAAGTAGATATTGCTATAGATCTAGCTGGTTACACCTATTCTAATAGATATCAGATATTTAATCAAAGATGTGCACCATTACAGGTTTCATACTTGGGGTTTGCTGGCTCCACAAGTTTAAATAATATGGATTATTTAATTGCAGATAAGACTGTAATACCAGACTCTTGCAGGAAGTTTTATTCTGAAAAGATTATATATATGCCAAATACTTTTATGCCTGGAGATGACACACAAAAAATTTCAGAAAACAAATTAAAAAGGAAAGATTTTGGAATACCTGATAATGCAGTTATTTATTGTTGTTTTAACAAAAGCTACAAAATCACACCTGAAATTTTTAATACATGGATCAATATTATAAATAAAGTTGAAAATAGCATTCTTTGGTTAAATATTTCAAACGATCAAACAAAGTTAAATATCATAAACTATGCCAAAAAAATGGGTTTAAACTCGAATAAAATATTTTTTACCGATAGGTCAAAAAAATATGAAGATTATTTAAAAAAACATAGTCTAGCTGATATTTTTTTGGACACATTTCCTTATTCAGCTCATTCCACAGGTTATGCATCTTTAATATCTGGAGTTCCTATAGTTACATATAAATCTGAAACATTTGCAACTAATGTTTGTTCTAGCTTACTTATGGAAGCAGATTTACAAGAGTTTATCACTAAAGATTTATCAGATTATAAAAGGTTAGCTATTGAGCTAGGTCAAAATAAAAAAAAATTAGATAGCATTAAAAACAAGCTTAAGGAAAATTTTTTAAAAAAAAAGGTATTCAATTCAGAATCATACATCTTAACTTTGGAAAAGGCTTTTTATAAAATTTATCACTTAAAAAAAAATAATAAAATTTGTAGTGATTTGATTTTAGATTAGTAAATACCCTATTTTGTTAATCAAATTTTATGAAACTGGTGGGTATTTTATAATTATTTCGTTTAACCAAGTTTGTATATTTCTGATTCTGCTATCAGATGAAGGATGAGTACTCATAAATTGAGGAGGTTCTTTACCTTTATTTGCTTCTTTCATCCTCTCCCATATTTTTTCAGTTTCTCTAATATCATAACCAGACAAAGAAGAAAAAATCATACCTAGATAATCAGCCTCGCTTTCCTGTTTTCTATTGAAAGGATTCATTATACCAATTGAGGAAATAAGACCGACAGTATCCATTCCAGTTGACCTATTAATTTGACTTAAAGCTCCTCCACTAAAAATATCAATAAGAGTAGTACCTGTTTGTACCAGAACACCACGACTTGCTCTTTCAACTGAGTGTTTTGCAACAGCATGAGCAATCTCATGACCCATAACAGCCGCTAACCCATTGGTATTTTTTGTAATTTTAAGCATACCACTATAAACAGCAATTTTACCCCCTGGCATACACCAAGCATTTTTGACTTTATCATTATCGATTAAGATATATTCCCACTTAAAATTAGCAGTTGGATCTGGAAGATTTGATCTATCAAAATAAATTGATATTGCATTTGATTAATTTTTCTTTTTCTTTTACTTTTTCATAAATTTGAGCAGCTTGAGCATTTAATTTTGCTTCTGGAATCAGCTTTAATTGTTTTCTATCTGTAATCGGAGCGGTAGTACAAGAGTTAATTACAAAACCACAGCAACCACAACCAACATAAGTTAAAAATTTTCTTCTATTCATTTTGTAAGACATTGATATTATATATAATAATGAATCTAAATAATAAAATATTATTAATATTATTCATAATAGCAATAGCTTTTGTGATATTTTCGAGTTTTAGATAATGGCAAAACAGAAGAAAAAAAAATCAATTAGTTTAATTCTTAGAAATTATTTTATTACTGGTGTGGTAGTTTTAATACCTATTGGTTTTACTTTATATCTAAGTAAAATATTAATTGGAATTTCATCGAAAATAATTCCAGAAAATATAAATCCAAATAGCTATCTACCATTTGAAATTCCTGGATTAGAAATAATACTTTCAGTAATTTTTATAACTATCGTTGGAGGTTTATCTCTATCTTTTTTGGGTAAACGAATTCTTAAACTTATCGATGACCTATTCAAAAGAATTCCAGTTTTAAGAACAATTTACTCAGCAATAGTTCAAATGACAGAGACATTCTCTAACAAAGACCAGAACGATAAAAAAAGTGTTGTTTTGGTCGAGTATCCTAGAAAAGGTGTTTGGGCAGTTGGTTTTGCAACAAAAGAAAATAAAGGTGAGATGGCTGAAAAAACTAATAAGAAGTTAATTAACGTTTTTGTTCCAACAACTCCAAACCCCACAAGTGGTTTCTTACTTATGTTTCCAATCGATGAAGTTATATATCTTAATATGACTTTTGAGGAAGCCTCTAAATTTATTGTATCTGCTGGGACATCTACTGGAAAGAGTTAAGCGATATCATTAATTATATCAGCTCTATCATATAATTTAATTAATGGTTTAAATTTACTTATATCTTCATTTTTATTTTCAATTCTTTTAATTTCTTTTTCAGCTAAAATAAAAAGATCATGATTATGAACTGGGTCAGCTAACTTAAAGTTTTTTATTCCACTTTGTTTAAAACCTAAAATGTCTCCAAACCCTCTCAATTTCATATCTTCCTCTGATATTTCAAAACCATCATTAGAGTTTTTAAGTATACTAATTCTTTTTTTTGCATTATCACTTAAATTTGACTTAAACATTAAAATGCATGAAGATTCTTTGCTACCTCTTCCAACTCTGCCTCTAAGTTGATGTAGTTGAGATAAACCAAATTTATTAGCATTTTCAATAATTATTACATTTGCGTTTGGAAAATCTATACCGACCTCAATTATAGTAGTTGAAACTAAAATCTTAAATTCATTATTTAAGAATTTGTTTAAGATCATTTCTTTTTCTTCTGTTGTCGTTTTACCATGAAGGAGAAAAACTTGTTTAGGAAATAACTTATTTAAGTATTCCGATTTTTTAACTGCAGAAGAATGATCAAGTTTTTTAGACTCTTCAATTAAAGGGCACACCCAAAATATTTGATTACCTAGTTTGATTTCTTTTTTTATAAATTTTATTACATCATCAATTTTATTTTCAGGTTTACTATATGTTTTTACAGGTTTACGAATATTTGGTTTTTCACGAATAATTGAAAGATCCATATCGCCATAAATTGTCATTGTTAAAGTACGTGGAATTGGTGTAGCAGTCATCAAAAGAACATCACAATCTTTTCCAGCTTTATCAGATAGCCTCTTTCTTTGATTTACTCCAAATTTATGTTGTTCATCTATTATTATTAATCCAAGTTTTTTAAATTCCACTTTTTTTTGAAAAAGCGCATGAGTTCCAAAAATTATATCAATTTGTTTATTAGATAATTTATTGAGGATCACTTTCTTATCTTTATAAGAAGATTTTCCTGAAATTAATTCAATCTTAATATTTCTGGAAAATAGTTTTTTAGCTAAATGAAAATGCTGTCTAGCTAGTATTTCAGTTGGTGCCATTACTGCTACCTGAAAGCCTGAATTAATTGTATTAAATGCAGAAAGCAAAGATACTATTGTTTTTCCACTTCCTACATCACCCTGAAGTAACCTAAACATTTTATTTTCAGAACATAAATCTTTATTTATTTCACTTAATGTTTTATTTTGGTCTTTTGTTAATGAAAAATTAAGTTTAGATATAATTTCATTTTGTTTTTTAATATTAAAATTTTTTTTTGTTTTTTTTATCCTTTTTATTTTTTTTCTTATTTCTGAGTTTACCAAAAATGTGGAAAAAATTTCATCATAAGCAAGTCTTTGGTAAAAATTTTCTTTAAATTTACCAATATTTTCTGGTTCATGTAATTTTTTGATAGAGTCATTCCAGCCTATATTGTTGAATTTTTTCAATATATCTTTTGAATGCCATTCTTCAATTTCAGGTAAATTATTTATTATTTGTAAAATTATCTTATTGTAAACTTTTTCACTGATACCCTCAGTTAATGAATAACTATTGTGCTTTTGTTTAATTATTGAAGAGTCCTCTGAAATATATTTTGGATTTGTTAATTGATATTTATTTCTAAAATATTTAATTTTTCCACTAATAGTAACCTCTTTGCCGATAGGTAATATTTTTTTTATATAACCTTCATAACTGTTAAAAAAAACACAGTCTATCTCACCAGTGTCATCTTTGCATAAAATTCTATTCGGTAAGTTTCTAACTCTCGGGAATGAATATTTGAGAGGTATTACGGTTATGGTCTGTATTTCATCTATTTTTAAATCTTTTATTTTAGATGATAAACTTCTATCAGTATAAGATTTCGGCAATTTCCATAATAAATCAAAAATAGTATTGACCTTTTTTTTCTTTAATAAATTTGAAGTTTTGGTTCCTACACCTTTTAGTAAACTGAGATCAGACAATAAGTATTCATAATTTCTTTTCATATCTTTAAACTGATATTATATTCTTATTATGACTGCTGATATAGAACAAATTAAAAAAAAAATTATTTACAGATCAAATTATCGTGGCACAAAAGAAATGGATAAACTTCTAGGTGCATTCACAAGAAAATATTTAGATCAATTAAATGGGGAAGATCTTAATCAATTAATAAAACTTCTAGAGATTGACGATAATAATCTTTATAATTTCTACAATGGTTTAAACACAGATATACAATTTGAAGATAATAAAAGTTTATGGACTGCTGTTATGTTAATCATGACGACTCTCTTTTTTAAAAAATGGAAACTTTTTATTAAAAGTATTTCAAATAAAAAAAATCTTTTTTATCTTTTTATCTCAGGTTCATTAATATTTATTAATTGGGCTATTTGGATTTATGCTGTAGCTACGGAAAGAATAATAGACGCTAGTTTTGGTTACTTTATTATGCCAATTATAAGTGTTTTATTGGGATACATCTTCTTTAGAGAAAAATTAAATAAAAAAAGAATTTTTTCGATTTTATTAGTAATCATATCTATTTTGATTATGATTTTTCTTAATATAAAAACACTTCCATGGGTTGGTATAATCGTAGCTTTGAGTTGGGCATTTTATAATCTGGTAAGAAAAAAAATTGATATAGAAACTGATATAGGACTTTTAATAGAGAGTTTATATATTTTTCCTTTTGCTCTTATTGTCTTTTATTTTATTTTTGATAAGGGATTAAATGACTTTAGTTTGTCTAACCCAGGTCTGAGTATGTTTCTATTATTAGCGGGACCCATGACTGTGATTCCTTTATTTTTATATGTAAGAGGTGTTGAATTAATTGGTCTTGGAGCTACAGGAATGATTTTTTATATTACACCTACATTGCAGTTTATTTTAGGCTACTTTTATTACAATGAGGATTTTTCACTAATTAAATTAGTGAGTTTTATTATCATCTGGATTGCTGTAATTATATATCTTAAAGATCTTTATGAAACTAATTAGCCAAATATTTTTTTTATTTTTACTAACAATATTGAATTGTTATTCTAGTGAAAATATCAATTTCAATGAATGGAAAAAGAATTTCAAAAAAGTGGCTTTAGCAAATAATATTTCAGAAAAGACTTTTGATACAGCAATGCAAAATGCAAGATTTTTACCTAAAGTTATTGAATACGATAGATTTCAACCAGAGTTTTATGAGGACACAAAAACATATATTGGCAAACGTACTTCAACCAAAAAATTAAAAAAGGGTGTAGATTTTTACGAAAATAATTCAAATCTTATAAATATAGTTGAAAAAAATTTTGGAGTAGAAAAAGAATTACTTTTATCTTTAATGGGCATTGAAACTAACTTTGGCACTTATGTTGGAAAAATGGATATAATATCATCATTAGCAACATTAAGTTATGATAAAAGAAGATCAGAGTTTTTTTCAAAAGAACTTTTAACTTTATTGAATAGATTATAAAACATTATATGGTTCATGGGCAGGTGCATTTGGTTTTTTTCAGTTTATGCCATCAACAATAAAGAATTATGCTTTTGACTACAATAAGGATAATTATATTGATTTAAAAAATTCTGAAGATGCATATGCATCTGCTGCTAATTATTTAAATAAGATTGGGTGGAAAAAAAATGATCTTTGTTTTAAGAAAATTGAATTAGATGAAAATATCCCAATTAAATTTTTGAACGTATCAGCTAGAAAATTACATAGTAAAAAGAGGATTAAATCTTTTAAAAAATATATTAAAAACTATTCTGATTTAAACATAAATAACGAAAATCAGAAAATAGCAATAATAACCCCTGACAAAGATATTATTCCTAATGCTCAAACTTTAAGTCCCGCTTATATGGTTTTTGAAAATTACGAAATAATTTTACAATGGAATAGATCTTTAAGATTTGCACTTGCCGTGTGTACTTTAAAGGATAAGTTTAAAAATGAAATTTAATATTTTTATCATTTTAAGTACCTTGTTTTTATTATTAAGTTGTGATCAAACTACTATTAATCAAAGTAAGAAATTAGATATTACATTTGACAAAAAATATAAAAATAGTGGATTTTCTCTCATTTATAACACCTTTCTACATTTCAATTATCACTAAAAGAATTGCTGAGGAGTTAGAACTTGATTTAGACGAACCATATATAGATATAGTTTTGATTTCAAAAAGTTCCACATATATTGCCAAAAAGACTAAAACTTTTGAGGAAGAAAAAACAGTTGCTGAAAAGGCACCTATAGATGGTATCAAAATTAGTGATCTAAACTCATCCAATAAAACCAAAAAAAAATTAAAGAAAAATAATAAATTTTCTTATTATATTAAGGTAGCTGATTTTTATTATAAAAAATCTGCTAAAAATATGAGTAATAAAATTAAAAGTGAAGTTAAATTGAAAAATATTAAAATCATTGAACTTACTAAAACTAATTATAGGTTATTATTGGGACCATTTAATGATATACAGTCACTTAAAGACTCATTTGAAAAAATGAATTCTTTGTATTTTGAAAATCTAGAAATAATTAAAGATGCTTAAAAAAATTTTTATCATTATCTCATTATATTTATCTCTAGTTTTTTCTGTTAATGCGAATGTTGACATAAAAGCTAGAACAGCAATATTACAAGATTTCTTATCTGGAGAAATTTTATATGAAAAAGATCCAGATAGATCAATTTATCCAGCTTCAATGACTAAGATAATGACATCAATAATTGCTTTTGATTTAATAAAATCAGGTGATCTATCTTTAGATGATAAATTTATGATTTCTGAAAAAGCTTGGAGATTATCAACGGCAGGTTATTCATCTATGTTTATAATGGTTGGTGATGAAGTTTCTGTAGAGGATTTACTATTAGGTATAATTATTGCATCAGGCAATGATGCATGTATTGCGCTTGCGGAAGGAATAGCTGGTACCGAGGAAGAATTTGCAATCTTAATGACATCTAAAGCAAAAGAACTTGGAATGGAAAATACAAATTTTGCTAATTCATCTGGTATCAACGATCCAGATAATTACTCAACTGTTAGAGATATCTTGATTATGTCTAATTATTTAATTAAGGAACATCCAAAATATTATGAGTGGTTTGCTGAAAAAGAATTTACGTGGAATAGAACTGGCGGTGATCCAATCACGCAAGGTAACAGAAACCCTCTTCTTTATAAAAATATTGGTGCAGATGGTATTAAAACAGGCTACTTAGCTGTTGAAAAATATTCATTAGCGTCGTCAATTAATAAAAAGGGGAGAAGATTAATAGCCGTTGGAAGTGGATTTGAAACCAAAGGTTCAAGATCAAGAGAAAGTTCAAGGTTATTAACTTATGGATTAACAAATTTTGATTTAGTTGAGGTAAATAAAGCTAATAAACCTATCGATAAAGTAGAAGTATGGCTTGGTAAACAAAGTTATGTTGATGTACATGTTGATACTGATATTTACAAAACAATTAAAAAAGCAAAAAAGAGTTTATTAAAGATATCCTTAAAATATGATGGGCCAGTAGAAGCGCCGATTAAAAAAAACCAAAAAATTGGAACTTACAGAGTAGTATATGATCAAGAATTGATAGGTGAATATGATCTATTAGCATCCAACGATGTTCAAAAAGTAAATATTTTTACTAGATTAATTAAATCATTGAATTATTTAATCTGGGGCGATGTCTAGAAAGCCTGTTATTGTTTTCGAGGGCATTGAAGGTAGTGGAAAGACTCATCATTTAAATAAAATTTCAAAATATCTAAAAAAAAGAAAACTTTCTTTTATTAAGATAAGAGAACCAGGAGGAAGTTTAAATTCAGAAAAAATAAGAAAATTGATACTCAATAAAAAATCTAATTTTAATAAAAATACAGATTTGTTGCTCTATTTAGCTTCTAGAAGTGAAAATATCAATTTACTAAGAAAATATTATAAAAAAAGAATTATTTTAATAGATAGATTTGTTGATTCAACTATTTCATATCAACATTATGGTATGGGTGTAAATTTAGATTTAATAAATTGTATAAACAAACATATTTTATCGAACTTTAAAGCCTCTTTTACTTTTTTAAACCTAGTAAATCATAAAAATATGGTTAAGCGACTTAGATTAAGAAAATCTACTAATAGGTATGATAATTTCAAAAAAAATTTTTACAATAAAGTTCAAAAAGGTTTTATAAAACTTTCAAATAAGAATAAAAGAAAATATCAAATAATTAACTCAAATTTAGATATTAAGTTGAATGAAAAATACGTTTTAAAGAAAATTGAAAAATTGATAAAATGAGCCTAAGTCCAATAAATCAAACTAATTTGTTTTCACTCGATAACTATCTGTCAGAATTTGTAGAACTTTATGAGAAAAAAAAATTACCAACAAAAATTTTACTTAGTGGCGACAAAGGTTTGGGCAAGTCAACTTTAGCATTTCATTTAGTAAACTATATATTGTCCATTAACGAAGAACATCCCTATATGGTTAAAGAATTTAAGATTAATCCTGACAATAAATCCTATAAGCTAGTTATAAATGGATCAAATC
>LUMT01000504.1_pt1 | contig 11676 bp, 8 predicted proteins | sample 729741 | NCBI WGS metagenome assembly LUMT01 (sample SAMN03860299, study PRJNA289734) | marine metagenome | biome: seawater column; feature: ocean; material: water; isolation source: Red Sea water column Station 192 - depth 50m | place: Saudi Arabia: Red Sea | collected 2011-10-15 | depth 50 m
CGCCATAGCGATGGCTCAATTCGTGAAGAATTTGCGCAAATCCAACAATGGCTCGCCAATAAATCTTTGGCAGAAATTGAATCGCTGAATCATCAAGCAAAAGAACATTTTGTCTATCAAGGCATTACTTTTACTGTCTATAGCGATTCGCAAGGTACCGAGCGAACCATTCCGCTAGACCTTGTGCCACGAATCATTGCTAAAAAGCAGTGGGATATCGTGTCCGATGGTTGTAAGCAACGTGTCAAAGCTTTGAATGCATTTTTACATGATATTTATCACGGTCAAGAGATTTTAAAAGAAGGCATTATTCCTGCTGAGCAAGTGCTACAACATGAAGCGTATCAGCCGTGGATGCTGAACTTTGAAGTCAAAGGACAGATTTATTCGCATATTAGTGGTGTGGATATTATCCGTGATGATGTCGGCGATTTCTTTGTCCTAGAGGATAATTTGCGTACACCGTCTGGCGTGTCTTACATGCTGGAAAGTCGCAAAATCAGTGAAAAGCTGATGCCTGAGATTTGTAGTCAATATCGCTTGCAGGGTATCGAACATTATCCACAATTGCTGAAACAGACTTTGCTTGAAAGTACAGACGTGGACAATCCGTTGATCGTGGTGCTAACGCCGGGACATTTTAATAGTGCGTTCTATGAACATGCTTTTCTTGCACGTGAGATGGATGTGCCGTTGGTCGGTGCGAAAGATTTGTTTGTGGAAAATGGCAAAGTCTTCTTAAAGTCGGTGAAAGGGCGGATGCAAGTCGATGTGATCTATCGTCGTTTGGATGATGATTTTCTTGATCCGTTGGCATTCCGAGCGGATAGCGTACTTGGCGTGGCAGGGCTGATGTCTGCCTATCGTAAACGCACTGTAGTGATCGCCAATGCACCGGGTACAGGCGTGGCTGATGATAAGTCGATCTATCCCTATGTCGATGACATGATTCGCTACTATCTTAACGAGCAACCGATTTTAAAAAATGTGCCAACGTATCAATGTCGTAAGGCGGATGAGCTGGATTATGTACTTGCCAATCTTGAAAAGTTGGTGGTCAAAGAGGCACAGGGCTCTGGTGGCTACGGCATGTTGATAGGTCCTCAAGCTGAAGCAGAGCAGATCGAAGAGTTCCGTCAGAAGTTAAAGTTCCGACCGCATCTGTATATCGCACAGCCGACTTTATCCTTGTCAGTTTCACCGATCATGGGTGAGCAGGGTTTTGTCGATCGTCATATTGATCTGCGTCCATTCGTGCTTAGTTCTCCACATGAGATGCGTATTGTACCGGGTGGTTTGACACGAGTAGCGTTAAAGGAAGGCTCATTGGTTGTGAACTCGTCGCAGGGCGGTGGTATTAAAGACACGTGGGTGATTGATATTTAAATCTTTAATTTTAAATCACCTTTATAGACATAAGGCTTCGGTATAAAGCATCGTAAAGAATCAGGAGAAATAACATGTTATTACTCAGTTCAGCAGCACAAAGTATTTATTGGTTGGGACGCTATTTGTCACGGATACAATTTGCCTGTCAGATGCTCCCATTCGAAAATGATCAAGAAGCGGTGAAATTTGCCAACGCATTTTGCCTACCTGCATGGGATGCAAATAGCAATGTGCAAAACAATATTCAGCAATTGCGTGGCGTGCTGACACCACATGCTTATTCTGAGCTGAATCGACTGACTAAGCTTGAAGATGACAAATCTGAGTCGATTTGCGCGGTGGTACTAGAGTGCGCCGAAGTGTTAGAGGCTGAGCAAGAACAGGCTTTTTTGTTTTACAGCTTAGGTCGTGAGATAGAAGTCTTAGACCAACAATGTCGTTTGGAAAAAATCACTGATGCTCAAACAAAAAAAGTTGCTTCAATACTCTCTATGCTCGAAGCCAAAGGCTGGGGCTCATGTGAGCGGACATGGTCGGCATTTTTACAAGAGCAAAGCATGAGTAACTTGTATGAGATGGTTGATGAAATTGGGACGAAGTTTGAGGTGTGCGAATGAAATTATTAATTAACCATCAAACCATGTACAGCTACGAAACGCCTGTAAAAAGTGCCATGCAGTATTTGCGCATGATTCCGCAAAATACCAATTACCAAAAAATTCTGCATTGGGGGATCAGCGTGCCTGGTGAAAAAATCCAACAACTTGATGGTTTTGGTAATCAATGGTTGACCTGTTCACAGCGATTTGAATATCAACAATTGATGATCATGGCGCAGGGTATGGTTGAGATCAATCCAAGTGCTAAATACGTCAAAGATGATCGGGTCAATCCGTTGATCTATATGCAAGCCACCAAGCAAACCCAGTGTAGCCCTGAGATGATTCAGTTTGCGCATATGCATAGCGTCGATACCCAAAAAGCGCATTTGATCGATTTGGCAGAAGCGTTACTTGAGCAAATTCCTTATGTGACTGGACAGACTGCGGTAGAAACCACTGCGGCAGAAGCTTTCGAACAAGGACGAGGTGTTTGCCAAGATCATGCGCAAGTTTTTGTCGCGATGGCACGCTATTTGGGCTATCCTGCACGCTACGTGTCAGGCTACCTCTATGTTGAGCATGGTCAACATCTTGCTAGTCATGCATGGGCGGAAGTCTATATCGATGGACACTGGCATTGCTATGATCTGAGTAATCAATTGTTCACGCCGAAATGTCATGTTCAGCTTGCGGTCGGGCGTGATTATGCCGATGTTGCGCCGATTCGAGGTGTGCGTGAGCAAGGCGCAGAGGAGAGTATGGAAACCTTTGTGCAAGTCTTGGCGTGTTGATTCGCTTTGATTGAGTAACTTTTGAATTAGGAATAGATGTGAAATGACCTACTGTGTTGCTTTGCTACTCAAAGAAGGCTTGGTATTTGTCAGTGATACACGTACCAACGCAGGGGTCGATCATATTTCATCGTTTACTAAACTGTTTCGCTTTGGTATTGAGGGTGAGCGTTTTATGGTGGTGCAAACCGCAGGAAATCTTGCCACCACGCAATCTGTGGTCACTCGACTACAACATCAGATCGCAGCCAATATTGAACCGAATTTGAACACAGTCGGTAGTCTGTTTGAAGCGGCTGAATTGATCGGAGCGAGTTTACGTCAGGTACTCAAAAACGTCTCGGAAAGCCCTGAGCAAGCCAGTATGTACAGTTGTAGTATTTTGCTTGGTGGTCAGATCGCAGGACAGGAGATGGAACTTTACAATATTTATCCGCAGGGTAACTTTATCCGTGCGACTTTGGATACGCCATATTTCCAAATCGGTGAAATCAAATACGGCAAACCTATCATGGATCGTGCGCTGAGCTATTACACACCGATTGATCAAGCTTTGCGTTGCTCGTTACTTTCTTTTGATTCGACCATTCGCTCCAATGTCTCTGTTGGCATGCCATTAGACGTGATGGTTTATCCTGTTAATAGTTTGAAATTGCCAAAAGGCAAACGGGTTACCGAAAGTGATCCATATTTCCAAGAAATTCGGAGTGCATGGTCAGACTTGCTCAAGCAAGGTTTACAAGAGATTGCGCCACCGACCAATGATTATTTTGATTGATTAATTAAATAATCAAAGTAAATTATCAGCTTAAATCGTTGCACATAAATCTAACAAGCGGTTGGCATAGCCCCACTCATTGTCATACCATGCAAATACTTTGACCTGACGACCGATCACCATGGTTTGAGTAAGATCAACAATTAACGAATATGGAGAATGATTAAAATCACTCGAGACCAAAAACTCATCGGTGGTCTGCATGATTTCGCTAAATTGATGTGTCGATGCATTGATTAATTTTTGATTCACCACATCTCTATTCAGCTCACTATTTTTATCAAAACTATTTGCGACAAAAGTTAAATCAATCGCAGCCACATTGATGGTCGGTACACGGATGGAATAGCCATCAATACGATGCTCCATATGTGGCATGACTTGTTTTAATGCACCAAGCGCACTGGAAGTCGTCGGTATAATATTTTGCCCTGATGCTCTAGCACGGCGTAGGTCACGATGGGCATGATCAAGTACCGATTGATCGGCAGTCACCGCATGAATTTCAGTCATCAGGGCAGTATCAATCCCGAAAGCATCATCCATGATTTTAACTAACGGCACGAGCGCCTGCGTGGTACAAGACACACTGGAGATGATTTGATCGGTCGCTTTGATGTCTTGATGATTGACACCATAAACCACAGCAGCATCAACGCTATCGAACGGCGCAGCACCGATAATCACACGTTTAGCGCCTGCTTGCAGGTGTTTGCCTGCATCAGCTCGTGAACGAAATAGTCCTGTGCATTCCAGAACCACATCGACATTTAAACCATGTTCTGAAACAGACCACGGCAAATCAATGGGGTCAGGATGTTGTAACAGTTGAATGTCTAAAGACTTCTGTGCGGTAGAGACCTTTAAGATGCGTTGTCCATTGTCTTCTATCAGATCAGCTTGCCCTGCAAAACGCCCGTGTGTGGTGTCGTACTTCAACAAATGCAATAGCGTTTCGGCATCAGCAATATCATTGATTGCCACGATCTGAAAATCATAACCTTGTGGATGCTCAAACCATGCCCGTAGCACATTCCGACCGATACGACCAAAACCATTGATGGCGATACGTTGCATGGCGAACCTCGAAGAAAATGATGACGCAAGAAAAGTTGTGCCATGTTAAAGCAAAAGTGGCAAAAAACAAAAATGAAATGACGTTGCAGTGCACGAACTATCGCAAAGTGATAATTTTTTAACGTTTGAAATTTGAGATTTGTATGTGTAAATTTTCTAAAATGAATTTTATTCATCTTTTTGTGAAATTAAGTCGTTTTTATTCATGTAGGCTTTTCGGTATAAATAGCGTCATAGATTAATACGCTTTTTTATCTCTCAAGGGGCTACATCATCATGACTCATAAACCTAGCCAAGAATTTACATTTTCGATCAAGCGCATCCGCTTTGATGAAGACTATCGTCCTTCGGACAATACACGTTTGACCACCAACTTTGCCAACTTGGCACGAGGTGAAAGTCGTCAAGAGAATCTGCGCAACACCATCAAAATGATCAATAACCGCTTCAATGCCCTGGCGCCTTGCGACAATCCAAATGCAGATCGCTACGCTATCGAACTTGATATTATCTCTGTGGATATTGATGTAGAAGGCAAAGGTGAAACTTTCCCAACTATTGAAATTTTGCAAACCACGATTTTTGATCGTCAGAAAAATCAACGCATCGAAGGTATTGTGGGAAATAATTTTTCCTCTTATGTACGTGATTATGATTTTAGTGTGTTGTTGCCAGCGCACAATCAGGATCAAGCGCAGTTTAGTTTGCCTGAAAACTACGGTGATTTGCACGGCAAAATTTTTAAATCATTTCTCGCATCTGATGCTTATCAAGAAAACTTTAGTAAATCACCTGTGTTTTGTCTAAGTGTTTCCAATACTAAAACTTATCATCGCACTGCGAATGTGCATCCTGTTTTAGGTGTGGAATATCAGCAAGATGAATATTCTTTGACGGATGAATATTTTGCAAAAATGGGTTTAAAGGTGCGCTACTTTATGCCGAAAGATAGTGTGTCACCGCTTGCCTTTTATCATCAAGGTGATTTGCTCAGCGATTATACCGATTTGGAATTAATCGGCACGATTAGCACCATGGAAACTTTCCAAAAGATTTATCGCCCTGAGATTTATAATGCCAACGCTGCGGCAGGACAATGTTTTAAGCCAAGTTTGAAGCATCAAGATTATTCCTTAACACGTATTGTCTATGACCGTGAAGAGCGTGGTCGCTTGGCGATTGAACAAGGTAAATGGACGGAAACGCATTTTATCAAACCGTATCAAGACATCCTTGAACAGTGGGCTACGAATCACAAGGTCGATCAAGTTGCGGTCTAATTGATCTGAAACTAAATATTGAAATAGCACTTTGCAATAGCAGATAGAGGCAGAAGATTAAATATGAGCATTATATTACCAACTTCAAGCGCAGGCAGTTTGCCGAAACCATCTTGGTTAGCAGAACCTGAAAAACTTTGGTCACCCTGGAAACCGCAAGGTGATGAGCTGATTGAAGCAAAGCAAGATGCGCTCAGTTTGTCATTGCATGAGCAAGTCCAAGCAGGCATTGATATCGTCAGTGATGGCGAGCAAACTCGTCAGCATTTTGTCACCACCTTTATTGAGCATCTAAATGGGGTGGACTTTGAAAAACGTGAAACGGTGCGTATCCGTAATCGTTATGTTGCGAGTGTGCCATCAGTAGTCGGTGCAGTATCTCGTCAAAAGCCTGTATTTGTCGAAGATGCCAAATTCTTACGTCAGCAAACCACACAACCGATCAAATGGGCACTGCCTGGTCCAATGACCATGATTGATACGCTGTATGATGCGCACTATAAAAGCCGTGAAAAACTGGCATGGGAATTTGCCAAAATCCTCAATGAAGAAGCCAAAGAGCTTGAAGCGGCAGGGGTGGATATTATCCAGTTTGATGAGCCTGCATTTAATGTGTTCTTTGATGAAGTCAATGACTGGGGAGTGGCAACACTTGAGCGTGCAATCGAAGGCTTGAAGTGTGAAACCGCAGTACATATCTGCTACGGCTACGGCATCAAAGCCAATACCGATTGGAAAAAAACGCTTGGCAATGAATGGCGTCAGTACGAAGAAGCCTTTCCAAAGCTACAACAATCGAAAATCGACATCGTCTCACTCGAGTGCCAAAACTCACGTGTGCCAATGGATTTAATCGAACTAATCCGTGGAAAAAAAGTGATGGTTGGAGCGATTGACGTAGCGACCAATACCGTTGAAACGCCTGAACAAGTGGCTGATACATTGCGTAAAGCATTGCAATTCGTTGATGTGGATAAACTCTATCCATCGACCAACTGTGGTATGGCACCACTTCCACGTGCCGTGGCAAAAGGTAAGTTGCAAGCGCTGAGCGCAGGTGCAGAAATTATTCGTAAAGAGCTTTTGGGTTAATCCTTTCCCTCTTCCAAAGCGATATTTCTCGTCTTTAAAAAAGATGGGAATTTAGAAATCTCCCCCTTGCGAAACAGTGTTTCTCATCTTTAAAAAAGAGGGGGGAGTCGTAAATATGTATACGTGAGGAATCATGATGGTTGAAGCAACAGATTTTAGAGATGCAATGTCTTTATTGAGCAGTGCTGTCAGTGTGGTGACGACGGCAGGTGTGGCGGATCGTCATGGTTTTACCGCATCGGCTGTGTGTAGTGTCACTGATACGCCACCGACATTATTGGTCTGTATGAATCAATCCTCTCGTTCACATGGGTATTTCTCTGAAAATAAAATCCTGACGGTAAATGTGCTTGGTGCACAGCATCAGCACATTTCCAATGTATTTGCTTCAAAGATGAGTTCGGAGGAACGCTTCGAGTATGGTGAGTGGACGACCTTAGAAACTGGCGCACCTGTGTTAAACGATGCCTTGGTGAGTTTTGATTGTGAGATCGAGCAAGTGCAAGCGGTCGGGACACATGATATTTTTATCTGTCGAATTGTCGCGATTCAGTATAATAGCAATGACAAAAGTTTGGTGTATTTTAACCGTAGCTATCATCATGTTGGGAGAGTGTTGGAGCAGGTGGAGATGGTTTGAATTTGAGTAGTTCATTGTAGGAACGTTTCATAACTCAATTGATTATAAGCGATTGAGTTAACATTCACATCGATCCACTCGTCTCGCCACTTTCGGTGTCGAGGCATTTAGGGGTATGGGGGCTTTGCCCTCAAACCCGCCCGCAGATTTCGGTCGCCACAGGCGACCGAAATCTGCTTAAATCTTTTCAAAAATAAATCAGTCAAGCTACATATTCCAAAACATCGTTGAACTCATGTAAAAACATTGGTCTTGACCCAAAACTCCGTTATAATTTAGCGCTTTTATGCCTTCGTCTTTGTATTTTCATTTTTAGCGTGAAATTCGCATCGTCGATGAACAATTTTTTTATCATGCCCAATGTATGGAGTCACTTGCAGTGAGCACACCTTTGATGACCGTCGCTGATATTCGTGAAGCGTTTTTAAGTTATTTCGAATCAAAAGGGCATACACGTGTCGCCTCAAGTTCACTGGTGCCAAGTGACGACCCAACCCTGCTATTTACCAATGCAGGCATGAACCAGTTTAAAGACAGCTTCTTGGGGCTGGAAAAACGTGACTACGTGCGTGCAACCAGCTCGCAAAAATGCGTTCGTGCAGGCGGGAAACATAATGACTTAGACAATGTTGGCTACACCGCGCGTCACCATACGTTCTTTGAGATGTTGGGTAACTTTTCTATTGGCGATTATTTTAAGAAAGATGCCATTTTATTTGCATGGGAATTTTTAACTGAAACGCTTGGTCTACCAAAAGATCGTCTATACGCAACAATCTACCATACCGATGATGAAGCTTTCGAGATTTGGAACAAAGACATTGGTCTAAGCGCAGAGCGTATTATTCGTATCGGTGACAAAGGCGCAAAATACGAATCAGATAACTTTTGGGCGATGGGTGATACTGGGCCTTGTGGTCCATCTTCAGAGATTTTTTATGATCATGGTGATCATATTTGGGGCGGTTTACCAGGTACACCAGAGGAAGACGGCGACCGTTTTATTGAGATTTGGAATAACGTCTTTATGCAGTTCAACCGTACTGCGGACGGCGTATTGCATCCATTGCCTGCGCCATCAGTTGATACAGGTATGGGCTTGGAGCGGATTTCTGCGGTCTTGCAACATGTCAATTCCAACTATGAAATCGATCTATTTCAACATCTATTAAAAGCTGCGGCAGACATTATTGGCATTCAAGATGAAGGTCAGCCGTCATTACGTGTGGTTGCTGATCATGCACGTTCATGTTGTTTCTTGATTGCCGATGGGGTCAATCCATCGAATGAAGGGCGTGGTTATGTGCTACGTCGTATCATCCGCCGTGCGGTGCGTCATGGTAATAAGCTCGGCGCAACAGGCACATTCTTCTACAAGATGTTGCAACCGCTGATCGAAGTGATGGGGCAAGCCTATCCTGAGCTTGAAACCAATAAAGCACGTATCGAAGCGGCATTGATCAAAGAAGAAGAACAATTTGCCAAGACTTTGGAACAAGGTTTGAAATTGCTCGAAGGTGAGTTGGCGAATCTACAAGGTAAAGTCATCGCAGGCGAAACCGTATTTAAACTGTATGATACTTACGGTTTCCCAACAGATTTAACTGCTGACATTGCACGTGAACGTGAACTCAGTATTGACGAAGCAGGCTTTGAAGTTGAAATGGCTGCACAGCGCCAACGAGCTCGTGATGCAGGAAAATTCAATGTCGATTACAACACCATCGTCAAAGTAGACGGCGATACCCAGTTTGATGGCTACGATGCAACTCAAGGTCAAGGTCAGATCGTTGCGATCTACAAAGACGGTGAGCAAGTGGACGAAGTAGTTGAAGGCGATGAAGCTCTCATCGTGCTGAATCAAACGCCATTTTATGCAGAAAGCGGTGGTCAGATCGGTGATACGGGCATATTCAAAAATGAAACAGGTATTTTTGAAGTCCAAGATACCAAGAAGTCTGGCGGTGCATTCGTGCATCAAGGGATTGTCACTGTCGGTCAGCTAAAAGCATCACAAAAAGTTGAAGCGATCGTCAAAGCGGATATTCGAGCGAATACGGCAAAAAATCACTCTGCAACGCATTTATTACACGCTGCTTTACGCCAAATCTTAGGCACGCATGTACAGCAAAAAGGCTCATTGGTTGCCAGTGATATTTTGCGTTTTGACTTTGCCAATGATCAGCCTGTGACATTTGCACAACTTCAAGAAATCGAGCGTTTGGTGAATCGTGAAGTGATTGCCAATACACCTGTATTGACAGAAGTGCTTGACATCGAAACGGCGAAGTCCAAAGGCGCAATGATGTTCTTTGGTGAGAAGTACGGCGATGAAGTACGTGTACTTACCATGGGTACAGTGACTGATGAGCGTAACTTCTCAATCGAACTCTGTGGTGGTATCCACGTAAAGCGTACTGGTGACATTGGGCTATTTAAGATCGTGTCGGAAGGTGGTATCGCAGCAGGTGTGCGTCGTATCGAAGCGGTCACAGGTAGCAAAGCGATCGAAACCGTACAACACGCAGAAAGTACCATTGCACAGATCAATGGTTTGCTCAAAGCGCAAAAAGATCAAACTTTAGAAAAAGTCCGTGCGACTGCTGATCAAGCTGCGCAATTGCAAAAGCAGATCGAACAACTCAATCAAAAATTGGCAAATTTCCAAGCGACAGAGTTGCTTTCAAATGTGCAAGACATCGCAGGTCGTAAGACTTTGATCGCACAGGCGAATGGTATTGATGCGAAGTCTTTGCGTCATCTTCATGATAGTGTCAAATCAAAATTGGATGATGCAGTGATTGTCCTTGTGGGCACAGAGTCGGATAAAGTCAGTTTGCTTGCTTCAGTTGCCCAAGTACATCAAGGCGCAATCAAAGCAGGGGATATTATCAAACATCTTGCCAATGAATTGGGCGGTAAAGGTGGTGGTAAACCTGATTTGGCTCAAGGTGGTGCACCGATGAGTAATCAATTGCAATCTGTGCTTGCAGACTTGGGCAATTGGTTATCAAGTCAGTAATTGTTTGAATGCTTAATATCTGATTTTAATCATGTAAGTATAAATTTTAGTTTTTGGATGAATTTGGAATAGTTTTATGGCGTTAATTGTTCAAAAATATGGTGGCACGTCAATGGGTACACCTGAGCGCATCTTAAATGTTGCTCAAAGGGTAAAGCGTTGGCATGATCATGGTCATCAAGTGGTTGTGGTTGTATCAGCAATGAGTGGTGAAACCAATCGGTTATTGGCTTTGGCAAAGGCGATTACTGAAACGCCTGATCCACGTGAGCTTGATCAAATGGTATCAACGGGTGAGCAAGTCACCATTGCGATGTTGGCAATGGCGCTCAACTCGATTGGTACAGAAGCCAAATCATTGACAGGTCGCCAAGTCGGTATTCGTACCGATCATTCGTATAACAAAGCACGTATTGAAGCGATTGACACCGATGTCATGACGCAGCATTTAGATGCAGGCCGTGTGATCGTCGTGGCTGGATTCCAAGGTTATGATGCAGACGGCAATACGACGACATTAGGTCGAGGCGGTTCGGACACCTCGGGTGTGGCATTGGCTGCAGCGCTGAAAGCAGACGAATGTCAGATTTATACTGATGTCGATGGCGTTTACACCACCGACCCTCGTGTTGCACCGAAAGCCAAAAAGATTGATCGCATCTCTTTTGAAGAAATGCTTGAAATGGCTTCACTTGGCTCAAAAGTATTACAGATTCGCTCGGTTGAATTTGCAGGAAAATATCAAGTGCCACTACGAGTCTTATCGAGCTTTGATAACGACGATGACGGCGCATTTGATGATCATTTTAAACAAACGGTCGGTACACTCATTACCACAGAATCGGAAGACACTATGGAACAACCAATTATCTCAGGTATTGCGTTCAATCGTGATGAAGCAAAATTAACAATTCTTGGTGTGCCTGATGAGCCAGGCATTGCGTCGAAGATTTTGTCACCGATTGGTGATGCCAATGTCGAAGTGGATATGATTATCCAAAATG
>LUMT01001345.1_pt1 | contig 11649 bp, 9 predicted proteins | sample 729741 | NCBI WGS metagenome assembly LUMT01 (sample SAMN03860299, study PRJNA289734) | marine metagenome | biome: seawater column; feature: ocean; material: water; isolation source: Red Sea water column Station 192 - depth 50m | place: Saudi Arabia: Red Sea | collected 2011-10-15 | depth 50 m
GATAAAGAATCTACATTTCCATCTAATTTATCAAGTTTGACGAGTTGAAGTCGCATATAATCATCTGTAATTTTACCCTTTTCACTTGTTAAATATTTATAAACATTTTCAATCACTTCATAGTGATTGCCATAGGTTTTTTTAACAAAATCTGGTATTTGGCAACATTCCCATAAAAGACTTAATTTATCTTTATCAAATTTAATATTTTCTAAATTTTTATCTCTTAAAAAAAATTTTAAGGCTTTTTCATCTTCACATTCATGTATTTTTCTTAACCACCTTCTATTAGGCTTTTCCTCTAAAGACTTTAATAATTTTAAAGGACTCTCAAAGTTTAAATTTGAATTTCTCCAAAATAAAGACTGGATTTTTTCAAATTTATGATTTTCCAATAAATCTACTTCATCTGCATTTATTTCTTTACATTCTCCTGTAATACCAAAATTTCCATTGTTCAAATATCTTCCTGCCCTACCAGCTATTTGTCCAATTTCTGCTAAATTTAGCTTTCTTAATTTTTTTCCATCAAATTTTTTTAAATTGGAAAAATAAACGTGATCAAGATCCATATTTTAAATTGGAAAAATAAACGTGATCAAGATCCATATTAATTCCCATACCAATAGCATCAGTTGCTACTAGAAAATCAACATCTCCAGATTGATACAGCTCTACTTGTGCATTCCTTGTCTTTGGGCTTAGAGATCCCATAACAATAGAAGCTCCTCCTTTTTGTCTTCTTATAAGTTCAGCGATGGCGTAAACTTCCTCTGCAGAAAATGCTATAATTGCAGTTTTTCTTTGAATTCTTGAAATTTTTTTATGACCAACATAAGAAAGTTTTGAAAGTCTAGTTCGATTTATAAATTCGATGTCATCATCAAGATTAGAAATAATTGGTCTTATAGTATTTGATCCCATTAACATTGTTAATTTTATTCCTCTTAAGTTCAATAATCTGTCTGTAAAAATATGACCTCGCTCATGGTCTGCGCACATTTGAATTTCATCCACGCCTACAAAATCTAATTCTTTATCAATAGGCATAGATTCAACAGTACACAGATAATACTTTGCATTTGTAGGAATTATTTTTTCTTCACCAGTAATTAATGCAACTTTATCTAAACTCACCTTTTTAATTACCTTGTCGTAAACTTCTCTAGCTAACAATCTCAAAGGAAAACCTATCATTCCAGTGTCAAACGACAGCATAGTCTCAATAGCAAGATGAGTTTTACCTGTATTTGTTGGGCCAAGGACAGCTGTAATTTTATTTTTTGTCATTTCTATCTTTGGTATATCTTAATTTTTATCTACCAGATGTAGTTGTTGTTAAAGAACAAAAATAGACTAAAACATGACCGAATCGATGGATAAAAAGTTCTCATTTTTTTTTAAATAATAATTTAACTTAACATAATTAAATTAATTATAAAGATTATGTGCTGAATGCTTAGTCAGTTGTTTTGATTTTTAAAATTTTCCAAATTCCTGATGCTGACGTAATTATCTTGCCATTACAATTTAACTCACAAAATAAAAATACAAGAGTTTTTGTTTTTTTTAATATTTTAACTTTCCCGTAGATTTCATCATTAACTTTTGATGATCCAATAAACTTTATATCTAAAGAAATTGTTACGCAGGGTGCATTATCAGCTGATCTATGCGCTGCTGTGCCGGCACCAGCATCTATCAGTGCAGACAAATAACCCCCATGAGTAATTCCTGCAGCATTTAAATGATTATTATTAATCGTTGATTTAAATTCGTATTCATTTTCAGAGATATTTCTAAATAAAAGGCCTCCGTTATGTTTCATAAAACCTGGTTTGAGACTGATTTGTTCAAATTGATTAGACATAATTTTTTATAATACAAAAGTTAAGATTAATATAATTACAAAAATAGAAACAAAAAAATATATTACTGACATTTGAAGAGATATTTTTTCTAACCATTTTATCATAATTTTCCTTTTTTATGGTGCGCCTGCTAGGAGTTGAACCCAGAACCTCCTGGTCCGTAGCCAAGCGCTCTATCCAATTGAGCTACAGGCGCATTTATAAATCAAACCTGATGACGTGGTCATTTGTAGTGCAGTTAGGACTCCTATAGGCACTTATAAGGGATCATTAAAAGATTTGAAAGGAGATCAACTTGGTACTATCGTGATAAATGAGGTTTTGAAAAGAAGTAAAATATCTAATAATCAAATTGATGAAGTAATAATGGGCCAGGTTTTGACTGCTGCTGGAGGACAGAACCCTGCGAGACAAGCAGCAGTAAATGCTGGGATCCCTGTATCCAAACCTGCTTATTTAGTAAACCAAGTTTGTGGATCAGGACTAAGGGCCATTATTTCAGGTTATCAACAAATTAAATTAGGAGATGCAAATAATGTAATTTGTGGGGGTCAAGAGAATATGTCGATGACACCTTACTCTTATTTTTATTCAGAGAAAAAAGAAATTTCAAAAGATCAATTAATCAATACTATGATTCACGATGGTTTAACTGATGCTTTTAAAAATTACCACATGGGAGTTACAGCTGAAAATGTTGCAAAAAAGTTTAATATTTCTAGAAAACAACAAGATGAATTTGCTCTTCAATCCCAAAAAAAAACAGAAATTGCAATTGAAAATAATAAATTTGATGATGAAATAGTGCAGATAAATCACAAAGGTATTATTTTAAAAAAAGATGAACACCCAAGAAAAGATTTAAAATTATCTGATTTAGAAAAATTAAAAACAGCTTTTAAAGATGGTGGGACTGTGACACCCGGAAACTCATCTGGTATAAATGATGGAGCAGCTGCTTTATTATTAACTACATTTAAGGAAGCTCAACAAAATTCACTTAAACCATTGGCCAAAATTATTTCCTGGGCATCTGTTGGTTTGGAACCGTCTTTAATGGGTCTTGGTCCTATAGAAGCTATCCGCCAAGCATCAAAAAAAGTAAATTGGAATTTAAATGAAATCGATTTATTTGAAATTAATGAGGCTTTTGCCGCTCAAGCTATAGCAGTTATCAGTGAATTGGGTATTGATGAAAACAAAGTTAATGTAAATGGTGGGGCTATTGCTTTAGGTCACCCAATAGGTGCATCTGGAGCAAGAATACTTGTGACACTTATACATGAAATGAAAAAACAGAATAAAGAAAGAGGTTGTGCCGCACTTTGTATAGGTGGCGGTATGGGAATTGCGCTATGTGTAGAAAAAATTTAGGAATTAATTTTTCCGTATTTTTCCTCTAACAAGATTTTTTGGATCCACACATTAGCATCTTTATATGTGTTGAATTTTGGTTGAATAAATATATTTAATAACTTTTTAATCATTATTTGAGTATTTCAATAAAGAGTGTCAAAAAATTGGATAGAATGTGTTAAAATTAAAGATTAAGTAAATTTTTTTTATGTATAAAACTTTTAAAAATGACTGAAAAATTGTTAGTTCCTGACATAGGTGATTTTGAGAACGTGGAAGTTATAGAACTTTTAGTAAAAGAGGGTCAAGATATTAAAAAAAATGATCCTGTTGTTACTATTGAAAGTGATAAATCGAGTGTTGAAATACCATCAATATTTTCTGGCAAAGTCGAGTCTGTAAATGTTAAAGTTGGAGATAAGGTTTCAAAGGGAGATCTATTAATAAATATTTCTTCAAATCAATCATTATCTCAAAAAGAAAGTGTTCCAAAAGAAACTGAAAATTTAATTCAAGAAGCTGAGAGTACTTTAAGAAAACATCAGGACCAAAATATTCCACAAAAAATAATTGAGACCGAAAAACCAAAAATAATCCAAGTAGTTAAAGAAGGGGATATCGATCCACTAGAAACAAGTGAATGGCTAGAGTCTTTGTCAGCAGTAATAGAAAAAGACGGAAATCAGAGGGCACATTATTTAATTAAAGAACTTATTAACAAAGCTTATATGGAGGGTGCCAATATACCCTATACGCAAAATACTCCTTATATAAACACTATACCAGTTAACGAGGAAAAAAAATCTAATGGAGATCAAAACATAGAGAGAAGAATTAGATCTTTAATTAGATGGAATGCTGCCGCAATGGTAGTTAGAGCAAATAAAAAATTCCCAGAACTTGGAGGGCATATTGGAACTTTCGCATCTGCTGCAACTCTTTACGATGTTGGTATGAATCATTTTTGGAGAGCTAAAAATAATAAATTTGGTGGAGATTTAATTTATTTTCAAGGTCATAGCGCTCCAGGTATGTACGCTAGAGCTTATCTAGAAGGTAGACTTAACGAAAAACAATTAGATAGTTTTAGACAAGAAGTAAACCCTGGTGGTCTTTCCTCATATCCTCATCCTTGGCTAATGCCGAATTTTTGGCAATTTCCAACAGTGTCCATGGGATTAGGTCCAATGCTTGCAATTTATCAAGCAAGATTCATGAAGTACTTAATCAATAGAGGTCTCATCAAAGATGAAGGGAGAAAAGTTTGGGCATTTTTAGGTGATGGAGAAATGGATGAACCGGAATCTTTAGGCGCGATTGGTTTAGCCGCAAGAGAAAAATTAGATAACTTAATATTTGTTGTAAATTGTAATCTTCAAAGACTAGACGGACCAGTTCGTGGAAACGGAAAAATAATTCAGGAATTAGAGGGAATTTTTAGAGGTGCAGGATGGAATGTTATAAAAGTTATTTGGGGCTCTTATTGGGATCCATTGCTTGCCAATGATAAAACAGGTCATTTAGTTAAAACAATGAATGAGACTGTCGATGGCGAGTATCAAGCAATGAAAGCAAGAGATGGTGCGTATGTGAGAGAAAAATTTTTTGGAAAATATTTAGAGACCAAAGAGTTGGTTTCCAGTCTTTCAGACAAAGATATTTGGCGATTAAACAGGGGTGGTCACGACCCTCATAAAGTTTTTGCAGCTTATGATAAAGCATCTAAAAATGTTGGAAGTCCTACAGTTGTAATTGCAAAAACTATTAAGGGTTATGGAATGGGCAAAAGTGGTGAGAGTGTAAATACAACTCACCAGACTAAGAAGTTAGATATCGACGACTTAATGTATTACAGAGACAGGTTTAATGTTCCATTAACAGATCAACAAGTTAAGAATATTGAATACTACAAGCCTGATCAAAATTCTCCAGAGATTAAATACATAAATGAAAGACGAATTCAACTGGGTGGTTTTATTCCTGAAAGAACAACTTACGCCAAACCTGTTAAAGCACCACCAAAAGATATTTTCGATAATATGAAAGTTTCTACAGGTGAAAAAGAAATGTCGACCACAATGGCATTGGTCAGAATGTTAACAAACCTTTTGAGAGATAAAAATGTTGCACCAAGACTGGTTCCAATCATACCTGATGAGGCTAGAACATTCGGAATGGAGGGTTTTTTCCAAAAAATAGGAATTTATGCTCATGAAGGTCAAAAATATGAGCCAGAAGATTCTGCTCAATTAAGTTCTTATAAAGAGGAAAAGAGTGGTCAAGTTTTAGAGGAAGGAATTAACGAGGCTGGAGCGATGTCATCTTGGATCGCTGCAGGAACTTCATACACAAACCATGATATAGAAATGATCCCAATTTATCTTTTTTACTCAATGTTTGGCTTTCAGAGAATTGGTGATTTTGCTTGGGCGGGTGCTGATAGCCAGTCCAGAGGGTTTTTGATCGGAGCAACCGCTGGAAGAACAACTCTTGCTGGGGAAGGTTTACAACATCAAGATGGTCATAGTCATTTGATGGCTTCAACTATTCCTAATTGCAGATCATACGATCCAACATTTCACTACGAGCTTGCAGTCATTTTTCGAGAAGGTTTAAGAAGAATGCATGAGAAAAAAGAGAATATTTTCTATTATATTACGACCATGAATGAAAATTATCCTCATCCAGAAATGCCAAAAGATAAATCATGTGAGGATGGTATTTTAAAAGGAATGTATAAAATAAAGGAGTTTAACAAGTATAAAAAAACTAAAATTCAATTTCTTGGATCTGGCACAATCTTAAGAGAAATGATAGCTGGTGCCGAAATATTACAAAATGAGTATCAAATCGATAGTGAGATTTGGAGTGTAACCAGCTTTAATGAATTAAGAAGGGATGGCCTTGAGGTAGAGAGATACAATCTTCTAAATCCTGATAAAGAGCCTAAAAAAAGCTATGTAGAAAAATGTTTGGGTAATACTGAAGGACCAATTTTAGCAGCTTCTGATTATATGAGAATGAATTCTGACCAGATTAGACCATACGTAAATAAAAGTTTTTATTCATTAGGAACAGATGGATTTGGTCGAAGTGATACAAGAAAGAAGTTAAGAAAATTTTTTGAAGTTGATAAGGAACATATCACAACATATGGTTTGAGTATTTTAGCTAAGGAACAGCTTATTGCATCAAAATATGCAAAAGAAGCAATCAAAAAGTATAAGATTGATATTGATAAACCTATGCCAACAAAATTATAGAATGCCCAAAAAAGATATAAAAGTTCCAAATATTGGTGAATTTAAAGATGTAGAGGTTATTGAAATTATAGTCAAAAAGGGTCAAGAGATTAAAAAAAATGATCCTTTAATAACAATTGAAAGTGATAAATCGAGTGTTGAAATACCCTCATTACATAATGGAATAGTTACAGAATTAAATTTAAATGTTGGGGATAAGGTTTCTGAAGGTGATAAAATATTAGAAATTGAATTAAAAGACAATCAAGTAGAAACTCAATTAAACACTGAAGAAATAAAAACAATTAAAAAAGAAAATACTAAAGAAAAAAAAATAGAAATTAGAAGAGAAGTTGGATCAAAAAATGTTATCGTAAAAGATTTTTCTAAAAAAACTGCAGCCTCACCAAAAGTCAGAAAATTTGCAAGAGAACTTGGTATTAATATTAGTAAAGTTGAAGGTAGTGAAAGACTAGGAAGAGTAACTGAAAGTGATGTAAAGTCATTTGTCGCAAATAAACCTGAGAGAAATTCTGAAAAAGAATTCAAAAAAGATGAAACGATAGAACTAGAATATCCTCACTCTGAATTTGGAAAAACAGAAATAAAGGATATTCCAAGAGTGAAGAGACTTTCGTCTAAATATCTTATGAATTCTTGGACCAATATTCCCCATGTGACCAATCATGATGAAGCAGATATAACTGAATTAGAGGAGTTTAGAACATCTCTTACAGATATTTACACTGGAGAAAAAAAAAAAATTACTCCTTTAGCTTTTATCGTCAAAGCATTAACTGCATCACTTAATAGGCACTGAACTTAAAAAATTAAGTGATCAATGCAGGAACCTTAAAATTGATAAAAAAGAATTATTTGGTGGCTCCATGACGATAACAAGTTTAGGAGGTATTGGTGGTTCCTTTTTTACACCTATAATTAATTATCCTGAAGTCGCAATTTTGGGAGTTGGCAAATCTCAAAAAAAACAAATTTTTATTGATGGAAAATTTATAACACGAACAATGTTACCTTTATCTTTATCATATGATCACAGAATAATTGATGGAGCTGAAGCAGCTCGATTTAATAACGATTTGAAAGATAATCTAGGAAAAAATTTTGCTTACAAATTAGCTGTGTAAAAATATGTCAAAAACTCTCTCATTATTTAGTGCACTATTATGCACTCTTTAGCATTAATGTTTGAGGCAAAAAAACTAAAAAAAGAATTTAGGTTTGATACAAAAACATTCGTTATCCTGTCCTTTTTAATCGGACTATCATTATTTTTGGGCTCAGCATTACAACAGGTTGCGTTGCTTTACACTGATGTAGCAAATGCTGCTTTTTTTACAATTTTTTATGTGCCAATGGTCCCAATAATTATTTTCATCTTTAAAAAAGATTTTTTACACTGGAGTGTATGGCCATCAGTAATTTTATGTTTAATCGGCGGATATTTATTAACAAATTTTCAAGATGCAACTGTAAGATTAGGTGATACCCTTGTGGTATTAGGAGCTTTATTTTGGAGTACACATATTATTTTTACTGGTATGATTGTCAAAAAGTACAATCTACCATTGACTATTGGTGCAATTCAAACTCTGCTAGTTGCTTAACTCCAGCACCAGCAGCAATAATTTTTTCTTTGGAGGGTGTGTTTGCAACAATTGCTGCCTGGTTTCTTTTAAATCAAATATTAGGCATTAATAATTTACTTGGTTGTTTTTTTATATTAAGTGGAGTTTTATTATCTCAATTAGTTCCATTAATAAGGAAAGCAAGTTAAATATATATTATATAAAATAAAATTAAGCCAAGAATTATCCGATAAATTACAAATACATTAAAAGAAATTTTACTTATAAATTTAAGAAAATACTTAATTGTAAAAAATGAAAACATAAATGATAAAAAAGTAGCAATTAATAATAAATAATTAATTTCTATTGATTGTTCAAAAGCCTCTCTTAAACCTAGGAAGCTTGCTCCTGCTAATGCAGGTATAGATAGTAAAAAAGAAATTTTACTAGCGTCTGTTCTATTGAAATTCAAAAATCTTGCTGCTGTAATTGTTATTCCAGCCCTACTTACCCCTGGTATCAACGCTAATATTTGAAATAAACCAATTAATAAAACTGATTTAATATTTAAATCTGTAGAAATATTTCGATCAATTTTTCTTTGATCAGCAAAGAAAAGTATGAATCCAAAAAATAGTGTTGTTGATGCAATTACTTTTGTGTTTCTTAAAAGATGAATAAATTCAGTGGAATATAAAATGTATCCAAAAAATATTAAAGGCAAGGAGCCAATAATTATTAAACTTAATAACCTATTATTATTTCTTAGATTAAAGAACTTGTTTCTAAATCATAAAAATTTGATACTAATATTAAATGAGCTGACGAACTTATGGGTAAAAATTCAGAAATTCCTTGAACAGCAGAAAGAATTAAAATTTCTATAAAATCTTGCAACATACATGTGTCGTAGCTTAAAAAATATTCATTTTAAACAATTCGATTTAATCATATTAGGTATGCAAAAATCAGATTAAGTAGATTTTAAGCTAAATATTATTGTAATTAGGTAATAATAACTGACCTATTTATTTCTTTTACTAATAAAAACTATGTATATTTTGCGATAAATTTATAAAAATTTATGACTGATAAAATGCTAAAATTCGTAAAAATAGGTCAACAAACCCCACCTAAAAGAGGAGTTGATAATAGGAAAGATGATTTTAATGAAATCTATGATGAATTTATCACTCAAAAAGCACAAGAGCAGTCAAGTAGATGCTCTCAATGTGGCGTTCCTTTTTGCCAAGTCCATTGTCCTTTAAGTAACAACATCCCTGATTGGCTTAAATTGACTGCTGAAGGCAGATTGAAGGAAGCTTATGAATTATCTCAAAGTACAAATAATATGCCTGAGGTTTGTGGCAGAATATGCCCTCAAGATAGATTATGTGAGGGTAATTGTGTTATTGAGCAGTCAGGTCATGGCACTGTAACAATTGGATCAGTTGAAAAATATATTACTGATAGTGCTTGGGAAAACGGATGGGTAAAGCCTATATCAATCAAACACGAAAAAGACCAAAGTGTTGGAATAATTGGTGCTGGACCCGCTGGACTGGCAGCTGCTGAACAACTTAGGAAAAATGGATATCAAATTACTGTTTATGACAGATATGATAGAGCGGGCGGTTTGTTAATTTATGGAATTCCAAATTTTAAATTAGAAAAACATGTGGTCGAGAGGAGAACAAAATTGTTGAAAGATGGTGGAATTAAATTTGAACAAAATTTTGAGGTTGGTAAGGATGCAACTTTAGAGCAATTGAGAAAAAAACATGATGCAATTTTAATTGCTACTGGAGTTTATAAACCAAGAGAAATTAATCTACCAGGTAATGATTTAGATAATATTTTTCCTGCTATGGAGTTTTTAACAGCATCAAACAAAAAGGGGTTGGGCGACAAAGTTGATTTATTCGATAAAGGTATATTAAACGCTGAGGGTAAAGATGTAGTTGTTATTGGAGGTGGAGATACCGCAATGGATTGTGTTCGAACATCAGTAAGACAAAAAGCTAATTCAGTTAAATGTTTATATAGAAGAGATAAAGATAACATGCCCGGATCTGCAAGAGAAGTAGCTAATGCAGAAGAAGAGGGTGTTGAATTTGTTTGGTTGTCTAGTCCAAAAGAATTTAGAGGAAAAAATAAGATTGAAAAATTAATTGTAGATCAAATCCAACTTGGAGATCCAGATGACTCAGGCAGAAGAAGACCAGAAATTAAACAAGGATCTGAATTTGAAATTAAAGCAGATATGGTAATAAAAGCTTTAGGATTTGATCCAGAAAACTTGCCATTATTATTTGAAGCACAAGAATTACAAGTTACAAAATGGGGAACAATCAAAACTGACTTTGATACCATGGAAACTAATATTAAAGGTGTCTTTGCTGCCGGAGATATTGTGAGAGGTGCATCTTTAGTTGTTTGGGCAATTAAAGATGGTAGAGATGCTGCTTTATCAATCAAATCTTATCTTGAAAATATCGAATTAAAAAAATCTAAAGTTGCATAATGAGTATATAAAAAAAATTTAGAATTACTTACTAAAAACAATGTTTATTCTAAAGAAATGGAACATGATGCATGTGGAGTAGGGTTAATTGCATCAACAGAGGGAAAAAAATCAAGAGAGGTTGTAGAATATGGAATTGAAGCTTTAAAGGCTGTTTGGCATCGAGGAGCTGTTGATGCTGATGGAAAAACAGGTGATGGAGCAGGAATACATTTAGAAATTCCCAAAGATTTCTTTGTTGAAAAAATAGAGGTTACAGGTCACACACATGATGGCTCTGATATTTGTGTTGGAATGATTTTTTTACCAAGAAATGATTACTCCTCACAAGAAAGCTGTAAAACGATTATAGAAAGTGAGTTAACCAAAAACAATTTTAGTATCTATGGCTGGAGACAGGTGCCTGTGAATCCAAAAGTTTTAGGAGAAAAAGCTTTCCAAACTATGCCAGAGATAATTCAAGTGCTTTTTAAATCGAATGATAAAAATTTGCTTGATAAAGAGCTTGAAAGAAAAATTTATGAAACAAGAAAAAAAATTGAGAATAAAGCATTCAATTTATCATTAAATAATTTTTATATTTGCTCGATAAGTTCTAAATCAATTATCTATAAGGGCATGTTTTTAGCTGAGGCTATCTCAGATTTTTTCTTAGATTTAAAAGACGAAAGATTTATTTCAAGATTTGCAATTTTTCATCAGAGATTTTCAACTAATACTGCTCCAAGCTGGAGTTTGGCACAACCATTTAGAGCAGTTGCCCATAATGGTGAAATTAATACTTACAAAGGAAATAAAAACTGGATGAGAGTTCATGAGCAAGAGATGAGCAGCCCTCTTTTTGAAAATGTAGAAAATTTAAAGCCAGTTATACAAAAAGGAGTTTCTGACTCTGCGGCACTAGATAATGTTTTTGAGTTATTAAATAAATCTGGCCAACCTGCACCTTTAGCAAAATTAATGATGATCCCTGATGCTTGGTCAAAAAGAAATAAAACTCTTCCAAAAAGCCATCAACAACTGTTTAATTTTTTAAATAGTACTATGGAACCTTGGGATGGTCCTGC
>LUMT01000826.1_pt1 | contig 11628 bp, 10 predicted proteins | sample 729741 | NCBI WGS metagenome assembly LUMT01 (sample SAMN03860299, study PRJNA289734) | marine metagenome | biome: seawater column; feature: ocean; material: water; isolation source: Red Sea water column Station 192 - depth 50m | place: Saudi Arabia: Red Sea | collected 2011-10-15 | depth 50 m
ACGAAAAATAGTTCACATAATCTTGGACCTCAGAAGGCATTTTGGAAAACAAAACCCATATCCGATATGTCTCATAGTGAGTGGGAGTCTTTGTGTGACGGATGTGGAAAGTGTTGTCTAAATAAACTAGAAAATGACGACACGGGAGAAGTCCATTACACTAAAATAGCTTGTAGGCTACTTGATAATGAGAGTTGTAAATGTAGTCAGTACTCAATTCGTCATCAATTTGTTCCAGATTGTATAGTGTTGACACCAAAAAATATTAGTGAACATGCTTATTGGCTGCCTAAAACCTGTGCTTACTATCTTCTTTGGAAGGGAAAAGATCTTTTTGATTGGCATCCACTTGTTTCGGGCGATACAAATACTGTTCATGAAGCAAACGTTTCAGTAAAAGAAAAAACTATTGCAGAGTTCGAGGTAGACGAGGATGAATGGGAAGATTACTTATGGGATGAAGAGGCTTAAATGATTTATTCATCAGATAACTATAGTCCTGTCCCCCCTGAGGTACTTGAAGCTTTGGTCGATGCAAATGAAGGTTATCAACCAAGCTATGGGGCAGATAGCCAAATGACAAAAGTTCGTCATTTGATTCAGAAAATATTTGAGGCCCCTGATGCAGCAGTTTACTTGGTTGCGACTGGAACAGCTGCTAATTCGCTTATACTTTCTACCCTGTGTGAACCTTGGCAAACAATATTTTGTAGCCCAGTATCACATATTCATGAGGATGAGTGTAATGCACCAGAGTTTTTTTCTGGTGCGAAGCTCACACTGGTTGGTGATAGTGATAAAATCAACCCAACAGAGCTAAGGAAATCTATATTAGCCGAAGAATCCAGAGGGGTTCACGGCCCCCAAAGAGGCCCAATTTCAATAACTCAAATCACTGAAAAGGGCCAAGTCTATACACTGAATGAAATTAAGGAATTATCTCAAATAGCTAAGGAATTTAATTTGCCAGTCCATATGGATGGTGCTCGATTTGCGAATGCGCTAGTTTCTCTCAACTGTACTCCGGCTGAAATGACCTGGAAGGCAGGAGTGGATGCAGTCACTTTTGGTGGCACAAAAAATGGTCTAATGGGTGTAGAAGGTGTTATATTTTTTGATCCCGATAAAGCATGGGAATTTGAGTTAAGAAGAAAAAGAGGAGCCCATCTTTTTTCGAAACACCGTTATCTTTCTGCCCAGATGTTAGCTTATTTAGAAAATGATCTTTGGATAAAATTGGCGAATAAAGCCAACAAATCTGCATCTAGATTAATTGAGGGCTTGAAGGATATTAAAGATGTAAAGTTTTTAGTTGAGCCAAAGGCAAATCTTATGTTTGTAACCATGCCAGCATCAATGCATAGAAAGGCATTTGCAGCTGGTTTAGAATATTATACTTGGTCTGAGCTTGATGGTGTAAGTGACGAAACGCCCGTTTTGGCTAGGTTCGTGGTAGATTGGAGCCGTTCGCTGGATGATATTGATGAATTTTTAGCAATTATGAAAAACCTGGTTTAGGTAGGTAAATATTATGACTAAAAATCTAGATTAGCTACGGTTAAGGCATTATTTTGTATAAACTCTCGTCGTGGTTCCACAACATCACCCATCAGCTTAGTAAATAAGTCGTCAGCTTCTGCAGCATCTGTTATTTTGACCTGCAACAGTGTTCGGGCATCAGGGTCTAGTGTTGTTTCCCAAAGCTGATCAGGGTTCATTTCACCAAGCCCTTTATAGCGCTGCAGTGCCAGCCCTTTTTCTCCCTCTCTCAGTATTGAGTTTAGTAATTCTAATGGACCATAGATGGTTTGGCTTTGGTCTTTTCGCGTCAGGGTGGCAGGCGTTTCATAAACCTCTTTTAGGCTTTCAGTAAATGTACCAGTTTTCCTCGCTTCGCCTGATCTTAGCATTGGCCCATCTAAGGTGCGCATCTCCTCTACACCGCGTAATACTCTTGCTAAGCGAATGCCCTGGTCTTGGGTTATTCGTCCAGACCAACCGCGTTCATACTCTAAGGCAATAAGGTTAAGCCTAGCAGCAATTTTATCGGCAGTTCCTTGTAAATCTTTATCGACTGCGCCTGGAACAAAAGCTCCCGCTATCGCAGCCTGTTCTAAGATGTGTCGTGGATATTGAGTTGGAAACGCTTCTAAAACTTTATCAAGTTGACGAGCCTCATCCACTATTCTTGCCAAATCTTGGCCTGCAATTTCAGCATTAGATCCGACTTTAAGAACCACCCCTTCAATTCCTTGCTGAACAAGATAATCATCTAGTGCAGTTTGATCTTTTAAGTAGACCTCAGATTTTCCTCTACTTACCTTGTAGAGCGGAGGTTGAGCAATATAAAGGTATCCACCCTCAACTAGTTCTGGCATTTGCCTATAGAAGAATGTTAGCAGAAGAGTTCTGATGTGAGCACCATCCACATCAGCGTCAGTCATAATTACAATTTTATGATACCGTAATTTATTTATATCAAATTCGTCTCGTCCAATACCGGTGCCAAGCGCCATTACCAAGTTTCCAATCTCTTGGCTGTTTAACATTCTATCAAACCGAGCCCGTTCAACATTTAGAATTTTTCCCCGCAGCGGTAAAATTGCTTGAGTACGCCGATCACGCCCTGTTTGAGCTGAACCGCCGGCAGAGTCTCCCTCAACTAAAAAAACTTCAGTTTTTGAGGGATCTTTTTCTGAACAGTCTTTCAGTTTTCCTGCTAGGTAATTAACGTCTAATGCTGTTTTTCTCCGAGTTAGCTCTCTGGCTTTCCTAGCTGCTTCTCTAGCAAGAGCCGCCTCTATTATTTTTCCTACTATTAGCTTTGCCTCATTAGGGTTTTCTTCAAACCATTCCCCTAATTTTTCATTCATTAACCCCTCTACTGCTGGCCTAACCTCAGAACTAACTAACTTATCTTTCGTTTGGCTTGAAAATTTTGGATCTGGTACCTTTACAGAAAGGACACAGGTAAGCCCTTCTCGCGCGTCATCACCAGTGAAGCTAACCTTTTCCTTTTTTGCTATACCACTTGCTTGTGCATAGCTATTGATTGTTCTTGTTAAAGCTCCGCGAAAACCTGCTGTATGAGTTCCTCCATCTCTCTGAGGAATATTATTTGTAAAGGGCAATACATTTTCATGGTAACTATCGTTCCACCACATGGCTACTTCAATGCCAATTTCATCCTTTTCGCCTTTAATAAATATTGGCTCTGGGATCATAGGGGTTTTTGACCGGTCAAGGTATTTAACAAATTCTTTTACGCCACCCTCATATACCAATTCAGAGCGAAGTACTTGAGTAGGCCGTTCATCTTCAAGAATTATTTTAACACCAGAGTTGAGAAAAGCTAATTCCCGAAGTCGTTTTTCTAAAACCTCAAAAGAATAATCAAGATTAGAGAAAGTATCTGTAGAGGCTAAAAATCTCACCTCTGTACCTCGTTGCTCTGGAGTATCCTTTATTTTTTTTAAATGCTCAGTTGTTTCGCCATTTTCAAACTTAGCAAAATATTCACTTCCATCTCTCCAAATTCTAAGTTCGAGCCAAACTGACAATGCGTTAACAACAGATACCCCTACGCCATGAAGTCCACCGGATACTTTATAAGAATTGCTATCAAACTTCCCACCAGCGTGGAGCTGTGTCATTATAACCTCAGCTGCTGAAACACCCTCTTCTTCATGGATATCTACAGGAATACCTCGACCATTATCCCGTACAGAGACACTACTGTCGGCGTGAATTTTTACATGAACAAAATCTGCGTGCTTAGCTAATGCCTCATCTATACCGTTGTCGACAACTTCATAAACCATGTGGTGAAGCCCGCTACCATCGTCGGTATCACCAATGTACATGCCTGGGCGTTTTCGAACTGCTTCTAAACCTTTTAGAACTTTAATAGACTCAGCGCTGTAGTCTTCCTGAGATTGCTCGAATTCGGACATTATTTTGATCCTTTGATTTTCACGGATTATACGATTTATGGTAGCAAATGTCACGCATTTCACTATATTTAGTGATCATAAATCTATAATTATGTCCTTTGGTAATGCTTCTGAAGTGGATATTAGCAATTAGCTAGAGACAGAAAGTGTAGAAACGCCCAACTGGCATATTTCATCGTATAAAGCAGCTCGTCTTTCGTTATCTAAATGGGCAGAAACTTCATCGAGTAAAACAATTGGAGAAACGTTGCCAATTTTTGCAAGTGATTTTGCATTTGATAAAATAATTGAAATTAAAAGGGCCTTTTGTTCTCCCGTTGAGGAGTCTTTAGCCGGCATAGACTTGTTTAAATAGATAGCTTGGAGGTCTGATTTATGTGGCCCAACGCTTGTTCTGCCTATTATCATATCATTTTGACGTGAACACTTCAGGGCTCGTACAGCTTCATCTTCGTCGGTTATTATATTTTGTTCTGGATCGATTAAAAGTAATTCAGCTTTAGGAAAATTTCCGGTTAATTGATTTTGAGCTTCAGTCAAATATTGTATAGCTTGCATCCTTGATTTCTGAATGCTAACCGCACTTTTCGCCATCTCAATTTCAAGAGCATTGTACCATTGGTCATTGTATATTTTTTCTTTTAAAAGCCGATTTCTTTCTTTCATCGCCTTCTCATATAAAAGACTTACTTCAGCATGTTTTGGAAAGTAACTTAAGGTTAATCTGTCTAGGAATTGTCTTCGTCCGCTCGACCCTTCTGTCCATAATCTATCCATTGAGGGCACTAGCCAAACAATTCTTAAAATTTGACCAAGCTTCATAATAGAAGCCTTTTTTCCGTCCAATAAAAGCCGGCGTGCCTCTCCATTCTTGGACGTAATAACTATTTCATTTTCTGAAATACTATTTGTTACCTTGCCTTCAATTTTCCAACCTATTGCTTCAGGGTTGCGCGTAACATCTTTAGCTGAAGCACGCCGTATCCCCCTGCCTGGCGAAAATAAAGAAACAGCTTCCAAAATGTTAGTTTTACCTGTCCCATTATTGCCAAAGACCACAACTGGTCTTCCATCAAGTGAAAGTTTGGAAACTTTATGAGAGCGAAAATGTGAAAGGGTCAGGCTTGATATGTATTCCACGACCTTCTTTACAACCTTTTATTAAAAACTTTTATTTAAACACGCATAGGCATAACAACATAGACAGCGCTGATATCATTTCCTTCTCGCATTAAAGTAGGGTCGCCTGAAGAGTTGAATAAAAACACAGCATTTTCCCGATCAACCTGACTTGCTATTTCTAAGAGATATTTTGCGTTAAATCCTATTTCTAAAGGCTCATCACCATATGCAACAGCAAGCTCTTCTTCAGCTGCGCCACTATCTGGCGCATTGACTGATAATACTAACCTATCTTCATCCAAAGAAAGCTTTACAGCTCGAGAACGCTCTGAAGAAACAGTTGCAACCCTATCTACTGCTTTAGCAAAGTCGTTTGCGTCAACTTCTAGCCTTCTTGTGTTTTCGCTGGGAATAACACGAGTATAGTCTGGAAAGGTTCCATCAATAACTTTTGATGTTAATGTTATATCGGGGGTAGCAAACCTGATTTTTGTTTCTGAAACGGAGACAGCAATTTTAAGCTCATCATCATCGAGCAGCTTACGTAATTCTCCAACTGTTTTTCTTGGAACTATGACGCCAGGCATGTCCGAAGCTCCCTCGGGAAGGTCCGCATCAATTCTTGCAAGTCTGTGGCCATCGGTTGCTACACACCGAAGGACCTCTCCACCATCAGCAGATGCTATGTGCATGTAAACACCGTTCAGGTAATACCTTGTTTCTTCCGTTGAAATAGCAAATTTTGATTTATCAAATAATCGTCTTAGAACAGATGCTTGTGCTGAAAAGTTTGATGAATATTCTGAATTAGCCATTATTGGAAAGTCTTCTTTAGGTAGCGTGGCTAATGAAAAGTTTGATCGTCCAGCTTCAACGTTTAATCGTCCTTTATCAGAGTCACTGGTTAAAGTAACAAGCGCTCCATCTGGTAGCTTCCGGACAATTTCATGTAAAGTTATGGCTGAAACTGTCGTTGAGCCCGCTTGTTCAACTTGAGCGGGGGCTTTATCAACAACCTCAATATCAAGATCAGTGGCACGAAACCTTGCTGTATCGCCTTCAGCCTCAATTAAAACGTTTGATAAAATAGGAATTGTATTTCTCCGCTCAACAACGGACTGAGCTTGTGAAATTGCCTTTAATAAATAGCTTCGCTCTACACTCAACTTCATTATGGTGCTCCTTTTATTGAGAAGGAGGATAATGTACTACAACATCCAGTCAACTCAAGTTTTTGTTAGAAAAAAGTTTTTATAAACAGGTTTTAAAGAGTAAGATCAACATTTACATCTTAATCAAGCTATACTTTAGGCTTCTAATGCTCTTCTAAGCATTTCCAAATCTTCAGCAATCTGCCCATCTTGCGTTCTAAGTTCTTCTATACGCCTAACGCCATGCATTACTGTTGTATGATCCCTACCACCAAATCTACGGCCAATTTCTGGAAGACTTCGGCTAGTTAGCTGCTTGCTGAGAAACATTGCTATTTGTCTTGGTCGAGCATAGGTGCGAAGACGTTTTGGACCAATCATATCGGATAACCTAATATTGTAATGCTCTGAGACTTTACGTTGGATTTCCTCAACTGTAATTTTTCTTTCTGATGCTCGTAGAACATCGGCTAGACAATCCTGCGCAACTTCAAGAGTGATATGTCGCCCTATAAGTGATGCAAAAGCAAATAATCTAGTTAGCGCACCCTCTAAGACTCGAACATTAGTCGAAATTCTAAGAGCAAGAAATTCCAAAACATTGTTATCGATACTAAGCTCTGGATATTGCTGCTTTTGACGCTCTACTTTAGATTGAAGAATGCCTAAGCGTAATTCATAGTCAGTAGGATGCAGGTCTACCACTAAACCTGACTGTAATCTGCTTTTTATTCTGTCTTCCAGGTCTTTAATTTCACCGGGGGCACGGTCTCCTGAGATTATTATCTGTTTGTTTTGATCTACGAGTGCATTAAAGGTGTGGAAAAACTCTTCTTGAGTGCTTCCTTTGCCGGCAATAAATTGAACATCGTCAACCATTAAAACATCTACAGATCTAAAAAGTTGTTTGAAATCCATCATTTTGCGCTCTCTAAGAGCCTGAACAAACCTGTACATGAATTGTTCTGCGGATAGATATAGCACATTCAAGTCAGGACGACGGTTTTGAAGTTCCCAAGCTATGGCGTGCATAAGGTGGGTTTTGCCAAGACCAACTCCCCCATATAAAAAAAGAGGGTTAAAACTAACAATCCCTCCTTCAGCAACTCGCCGAGCCGCCGCATGAGCTAATTCGTTAGGTTTTCCTACAACGAAAGCATCAAAGGTAAATCTTTTATCTAACTGTGCGCCAGTTAATTCGTTATCTTTTGAAATATTTGTGTGCGTTACTGCAGAGGGTTGAGATACGCCAAGGCTGTTTGATGATGTATCTACTTCAAATCGTATACGACTAATTTTATTATTCTTGGATGAAATTTGCGCTGTTATTAATTCCCCAAAATTTTGCGATACGTAATTACCTAAAAAATTTGTGGGTACAGTCAACACCGCCATGTCTTCTTCTACATGGCTGAAGTTAATAGGTGACAACCAATTATTAAAGCTGTTTTCTCCAACTGATTTTTTTAGGGAAATTTTTAACTTGGTCCATATTTTATCATCCATTTTTAAGTCCTAAATTCATAAAACTATCAAGTTATTTTATTAACCTGAAATTTCCCAGTCTCACATTCTCTAGGACAATCTATTGGGGACCAAAAAATTTTTAATCCAATATATGAGCGACAAAATTTTACGACTTTAATTAAAGCGCAAACAAATTGTCCCCCCAGACGCAGTGAATCGCTAATGTACGGTAACAACTTGATACAAGAAGTTTCAACACATCTTATCACTTGACTCGAAAAAAAATGAAAAAGAATCTCTCTGTAAATAAAAAACGCCGCTGAATAGCGGCGTGTATCGATTATTTAAAGTTGTCTTAAGCTATTTTTTTCACTCTTGCTGAAAGCCTAGACATTTTCCTAGCTGCTGTATTTTTATGGAATATGCCCTTTGAAACTCCACGCATTAGTTCAGGCTGCGCTGCTGTCAGGGCAGCACTAGCTGCGTTTTTATCCCCACTTGATATGGCCTCTTCAACTTTTCGTAAAAATGTTCGAATGCGCGACCGCCTAGATTTATTAACTGCAGCGCGTCGCTCGTTTTGACGAGCTCTTTTTTTTGATTGAGCCGTATTTGCCATTTTTAATCGACCTTCATATTTTCTATCTACCTGAAGCCTGCTCTTTAAGTCCGACTCGCATTACTGTCAACATGTAAACGAGCTATAATTAAGGGGTATGTTCTATTTATCTCTAAATTGAGCTTCTCTTTTTTCTAGAAATGCAGCCATACCCTCTTTTTGATCTTCGGTAGCAAATAGTGAATGAAAGCCTCTGCGTTCAAAAAGTAATCCTTCATCAAGAGACATTTCATAAGATCGATTTACCATTTCTTTTACCATAGCTACTGCAACCATTGATTTTTCAGCGATTTTAGTAGCGGCTGTTATAGCCTCATCCCTCAATTTCTTAGCAGGAACAACTCTGCTAACCAAACCACAACGTTCAGCTTCATCTGCTTCCATAAAACGACCTGTTAGGTTCATGTCCATGGATTTTGATTTACCTATAAATCTTGTCAATCTTTGTGTTCCTCCTAGACCCGCGGAAACCCCAAGATTTATCTCTGGCTGTCCAAACTTCGCGGTATCCGAACAAATAATAAAGTCGCACATCATAGCTAATTCGCATCCTCCTCCAAGGGCATATCCGGATACGGCAGCTATAATTGGCTTTCTTATGGCAAGTATTCTATTGGAGGCTTCTGTAAACATATCTCCCATGAAAGCATCAACAAAATTTCTATTCGCCATCATGGAAATATCAGCACCTGCGGCAAATGCCTTTTCAGAACCCGTTAAGACTATGCAGCGGACTTTTTCATTCTTTTGGGCCTGCTCTAATGCGTCAGCCAGTTCATCCAGAAGTGCTTCATTTAAAGCGTTCAAAGCATCAGGTCTATTTAGAGTTACAACACAAATGTGGTCTTCGACTTCAACAATTATTGTTTCGTAGGCCATTTAACGTTCCATGCTAATTTCAGACATCTGTCCATTTTAATCGTGAAAATCTAAGGGTTCAAGTTATCTTTGACAGCTTGGGCAGTAGAAAGAAGACCTTCCAGATTGAGAAATTCTTTTGATTTTACGATTACAAGTATTTGACTTACACAATTCGTTATCCCGGCCATAAACATAAAATTCAAATTGGAAATAACCCGAGTTACCTTCTATGTCAGTAAAATCTTTCAATGAAGAGCCACCTGCTTCTATTGCAGAGATCAAAATTCCACGGATATTTCTTACTAGCTCTTCGCATTTTTTTATGGAAATTTTAGAAGCGGTTTTCTTCGGCGAAATACCGCTCATAAAAAGCGCCTCACAGACGTATATATTTCCTAAACCTGCAACAACGGATTGATCTAAAAGTACACTTTTAATGGGTGATTCCTTTTTAGAAAATTTATTTTTGAGATAATTAGCGTTGAAGTTATTTCCCAGTGGTTCTGGTCCCAACCTTTGGATAAATTTATGGTATTTCAAAGTATCGGTTTTTGCTAAGTCCATAGCTCCGAACCGTCTTGGATCATTGTAGGTGATGATTGTACCATCGTTCATTTCAAATACAACGTGGTCATGGCGAGCGATTTTAGCGGTTTCATGAAAATAATTACCAAGTTTTTTATTAGAAACCAAAATCTTTCCGGACATTCCTAAGTGAATTAAAAGCGTCTCGCCTGTGCTCAAATTGACTAAAATATATTTTGAGCGTCTTTTTAAGTTAAGGACCTTAGCTTTTTCTAAACGTTTTGCAAAATTTTCTGGAAATGGCCAACGTAAGTCTGATCTATTAAGCTTTACTTTTGTTATTGTTGCACCTTCTAAAAATGGAGTAATTCCAAGCATTATTGTTTCTACTTCAGGCAGTTCTGGCATCGATTGCTCCGAATATCATTTTTCTTTTAAATTCATTTTTTTGTTTTGTAGAATAGGATGCATTGTAACTCAGTGCTGTATTACTATAAGTGAATAACTTGGTTTAGGAAGGTGCACATGTCAAAAAGTCTTGATAAAGAAACTCATTTTGGCTTTGAGACCATAAACGAGAATGAAAAAGCTGGACGTGTCCAGGGAGTTTTTAATTCTGTTGCATCAAAATATGACGTTATGAATGACGTAATGTCACTAGGTGTTCATCGTATCTGGAAGGATATGATGATGGATTGGCTTGCTCCACAAGCTGGTCAAAAACTTTTAGATGTTGCGGGCGGAACTGGTGACATAGCATTTAGGTTTCTGGACCGCTCAGGTTTTGGGCATGCGACGGTTCTAGATCTAACTTCATCAATGCTTGCTGAGGGGCGAAGTCGAGCAGAAGCAAAACAAATGATCAATGAGATTGATTGGGTAGTTGGTGATGCTATGAATTTACCATTTGAGGATAATGTGTTTGATGTCTACACAATCAGTTTTGGTATCCGTAATGTTACCCGCCCCCAGGAAGCCCTAAAGGAAGCATATAGGGTTTTAAAACCTGGTGGGCGAATTATGGTTTTAGAGTTTTCTCAAATTCCTGTACCATTGGGTCAATGGTTTTATGATCGATATTCATTTAATCTAATACCGAAAATGGGGGAGTTAATTGCTAATGACCGCTCAAGTTATCAATATTTAGTTGAATCAATCAGAAAATTTCCAGACCAAGAGACTTTTTTAGGTATGGTAGAAGCCGCTGGTTTTGAAAATGCCAAATATCGGAATCTTTCATTAGGGATCGCTTGTTTACACTCTGGCTGGAAGATTTGAGCGATGCGTGGCCCACATAATATTTTTAGGCTTATTCGAACAGGTGCAACTTTAGAAAGAACAGGGGCTATGTCCATAGTTCTGACGGCCTTGAATGCACCAAGACCTCTAAGAGTAGTGGCGCGCCTTTTATGCTGGCCAATAAAATGGTTTGGCCTAAGAGGTGATGAAACTATGCCTGCCGTGACTAGAGCTTTGTCTGCATTGGGCCCTGCCTACATAAAGTTTGGCCAAGTATTATCAACTCGACCTGATTTGGCTGGAGAAGAGTTAGCTAACCAGTTGCGCGTTCTTCAAGATCGCTTGCCTCCCTGCGTGAAACGCAGGAAGAGTTGGCGCTCAAGGTGCTTAGGCCAGGAATAGAAAAAGCATTTCGAAAAGATGTAGACGCTTTTTATTTACTTGCTGGATTGGTAAACTTTTTTGCACCTTTTGCTAGGCGCTTACGTCCAATTGAAGTTATTGAACATTTTGAAGGAATAGTTTTGAGTGAATTGGATCTAAGGCTCGAAAGTTCCTCTGCTTCTAAGTTTAAAGATACTACAAAAAATGATGACGATTTTAATGTTCCGTCAGTAAATTGGAAATTATCTGGCAAAAGAGTAATGACAATGTCATGGGTGGAGGGCATTGCTCTTGGTGACATTAAATC
>LUMT01000607.1_pt2 | contig 11624 bp, 12 predicted proteins | sample 729741 | NCBI WGS metagenome assembly LUMT01 (sample SAMN03860299, study PRJNA289734) | marine metagenome | biome: seawater column; feature: ocean; material: water; isolation source: Red Sea water column Station 192 - depth 50m | place: Saudi Arabia: Red Sea | collected 2011-10-15 | depth 50 m
CTCTAGACAACTAAATTGGAACACCCTTACTCCGCCCAACTTTCCAATTGGTGCCAGTTCTAGAGAGCTGGGTATGAATACAAACAGGGCAGAGGATTTGACACACGATGGGGGAATGACTTCAGAAATATCTGATTTGCTCATTGATGTACCAGATGGAATATTTATAGATGCAACATATGGATACGGATCCCATTTTAAGTACTTCCAAAAAAATCATAATAATCTAGATTTTTTAGCACTGGATCGAGATTTAGAAGCGGTTAACAACTCTCCAGACTCACATGATGTTCAACATTACAGTTTTTCGAAAATTAAAGAATATTTAGAAAATAATAATATTGAGACAAAAAGTGGTGTTTTTTACGACTTTGGACTTTCATCACATCAAATTGACTCTCCGCATCGTGGGTTTTCATTCCAACATGATTCAATTCTTGATATGAGAATGGATGTTTCTCAAGAGCTATCTGCTAAAGAAGTTATAAACGATTATGGTTATGAAGAATTATTAAAAATATTTTATGAATATGCAGAAGAGAGTAATTCAAAAAAAATAGCTGAAACAATTGTTAATAATAGACCTATTCAAACAACAAATGAGTTAGTAAGTGTCATTGAGTCATCTCTGCCACGGCAAAATCCAAAATTTACTAAAAGCACTGTAAGAAAAATATTTCAAGCTGTAAGGATTGAAGTAAATAATGAAATTAGTGAAATAATTGAATCTCTAGACACTGTAAAAAATTTTATTAAATCAAACGGCATTATGGTTTTTCTTTCGTATCACTCAATTGAAGATAGAACAATAAAGCAATTTATAGAAAAAGAGACAAAAGGGTGTACATGCGATCCTAAACTTGCAATATGTGTCTGTGAAAATGTTCCACTATTCAAACTAGGTAAATATAAAAAAAGAAAGCCTTCAAATAATGAAATTAAAAAAAATCCTAGATCAAAGTCTGCGGTTCTTAGATTCATGGTGAAAATATGAAGCTTAAAAATTTTCTATTAATAATTGTAATATCAATTTTCTCTTCACTTATTTGGAATTTGTATACAAACATAAAAATAAATGAATTGTCAACCAACTTGTCAATAGTAAATCAAGACATTATTGAATTGGAAATTCTTAAAGACCAAACTTTTAATTTATATCAAGAGAAATATTCTATTGAAAATATTGAAAAAATTTCAGATTCACTAAATTTTAAAAAACTCGATGTTTACATTGTTAACAAGGATCTTTCATCACCTTATAAAATTGATTCAGAGTTAGTTGAAATTGAAATTCTTGGGACTTTAGGAAAATGAATTACAACCAAATTAAGAACTGGAGTTTATTTATTGTTATTTTCAGCAGTTTTACAATTTTTAGTGGTTTATTTCTAAAAAATGTTTACGATTTACAATTTACAAACTCCGAATATTTTCAAGAGCAAGCATTGTCTTACCGTATAAAGTCAGAAACTCTTAAAGCTAAGAGGGGGAGTATATATGATAAAAACCTTCAACCAATAGCAACAAGTACACAATCATTCAACATAGGAATATATCCAGATAAAGTAGAAAACATCAAAGAGGTTTCCACACTTTTGTCTCCATTGCTTGAAAAAGATAGCACTGAAATTGCTAATAAAATACTGAATTCCTCTAGGTTTTTTTATCTTGATAGAAATATTGAATATAAAAAAGGTGAGGAAATAAAAAGTTGGAGTCTAGATGGTGTAATGATAGAACCATCAAGTAAAAGGATTATCCATACTCCATCTATAAGAAAAATTGTTGGATTTGTTGATACAGACAATTATGGGATTGAGGGTTTAGAGCTTTATTTTAATAGCACACTAGAAGGTACTGATGGAAAAATTAGTTATGAAGCAGCACCAAATGGAAGCATTATTCCACAAGCAAATATTCAAACTACTCAACCAATTCATGGTGAAGACCTGATATTAACTCTTGACTCTGAACTTCAATATTTAGCTACAAACTTATGTAAAGAAGCACTAATAAACACAGAAGCGTTCAATTGTTCGGTTGTTTTTGCAAATGCTAATACTGGAGAAGTATTAATTTCTGCTGAAGAGAGAGGAGATAAAGAATCAATAAATATTGACTTAATTAGTACAAGGGCACAATATGAACCAGGATCATCATTAAAAATATTTTCTATAGGACTGGCCTTAGAACAAGGTTTATTAGACGAAAAAACAGAATACTATGTTGAAGACACTATTGAGTTAATTGAAAACTCATGTCAAAAAGATTTCAAAGGTTATAAAGGGTGCTACAAAGACTTTCTTAAACATGAACCCTACAACCTTTCAGTAAAAGAAATAATTGAAAGATCTTCAAATGTTGGAACAATTATTGCCACAAAAGATTTAAATATTAATGACTTAGAAGAATTTCTTTCAAAATTTGGATTTTCAAAAAGAACAGGGATAGAGCTGTCTGGTGAGTCTAAAGGAAGTTTTGATCCAAATAAAACATGTACAACATGCCTTAGTTCATTGTCTATAGGATATTCAATAAATGTTACTCAAATGCAAATGGTAAAAGCCTACAGCATTATTGCTAATGGCGGTAAAAATGTTGATTTAACATTAATTAAATCTCCGTATTCTAATTATTCGCCAAACCAAGTAATTGACTCTAACTCATCAGAGAGATTAAAAAATTTACTAATAAATGTGATTTAATACTTCTTTTACAGGTTTTATAGAAACAAATGAAGGACCAATTGTTGGATCTGTTATCTTATGGGGAGCTTCGGTTTCTCCTTATACTGAATATGTATCTGGTGGATCAACAGCCGCTCCAATATTCAAAAAAATTGTAAGCTATTTAGTACCAGGAGAATAAATTTGAAAAATCTAAATTTAGATTACCTAAAAAGTTTGAATATAGATTATTCAAAAGTTGTAAACCATACATTTGATGTAGTTGAAGGCTCTATATTGTGCATAAATCATGACGATAATAATAAATTAAATGAATATGTTTCTTCATCTTTAAATGAAAATCCGAAATTTGTAATTACAAGTAATAAGTGCGATATTCAAGATGAAAAAGTTTTAATATTTGAAGATTATGCGAATGTATTTAATTATATTCTTGAAAAGATAAGTCCAAATTATAAAAGTCTTAATTATTTTGGAATAACTGGAACTAATGGAAAAACCACAACAGCTTTTTATTTGAATCAACTTATTGGTTCAGATAATTTATTCATTGGAACTATTGATGAGAAACAAAAATATTCATTCACTAATGAGAAAATTCTTACTACCCCAAAATTATTTAATGTTGTAAAATTAATCTCGCTTCAACAGGAGAATATTAGTTCAGTGTCGCTTGAAGTTTCTTCGCATGCTCTTGATCAAAACAGACTAGGGGATTTAAAATTTCTTGTATCTGGTTTTACTAATTTAAGCCAAGATCATTTAGATTATCATGGTTCAATTGAAAATTATTTGAACTCTAAAGCAAAATTATTTCAAAAAGGAGTGTCTGAAAAATTTGTATATATTGATTCTCCGGAAAGCTCTCAAATTGTAAGTGCTTCAAATATCGAATCATTTAGCATTGGTACAAATGATTACAATGATGTTAGATATAAAGAAATAAATGAACAAATATTAAAATTCACAATTGACAGTAATCAAGTTGAGTGTCAGATTAATTTATCAGGCCCAAAATTTATTGAAAATTTTTTATTAGCTTTTTCTATGGCTTATTACTCGAATTTATTTGAACTGGAAGATTTGATACATAAAAGTCAATATGTTGTAAATCCACCTGGAAGGTTTGAAACAATATATCGAAACAATAAAACTGTAATAATAGATTATGCACATACTCCTGGTGCAATAAAAGAGGCAATTAAATACGCTCAAAACAAGTATGAAAAAGTAAATGTAATATTAGGTGCTGGTGGTGATCGAGACAAAGGCAAGAGGATGAAAATGGGAGAGGCTTCCTCAAACGCTGACTACGTTATCATCACAAATGATAATCCCAGAAATGAAGACCCTTTAGAAATATCCAAAAATATACTTGAAGGTATTCCACTAAATAAAAGTTCAGATGTAATCCTAGATAGAAAAGAAGCAATACATAAAGGAGTACAATTATTAAAAGAGAATGAAGTTTTATTAATATTAGGTAAAGGACATGAGAAATATCAGGAAATCGATAATAAATTCATACCTTTTGATGACGTTCAAATTACTAAAGAAATTATGGAGTTAGAAAATTGATTGGAATAATTGTATCTGGTGGCATTAGTTTTCTTGTAGTCATTTTTTCTACATTGATTGGTGTCAATTTTTTCAGATCTAGAAATATAGGACAAGAAATTCAAGAAGAGGTAAATTTTCACGATCACAAAAAAGGAACTCCAACAATGGGAGGATTATTTATCGTTTTTGGCACTATTGCTGGCTACTCATTATCTCATATAAATTTCTGGACTATTGGAGAAGGATTTAAAGTTGAATTAACTTCTATGAATGTAAATGTTATTTTACTTTTTGTACTGGCCTTTCTTATGGCAATGGTAGGTTTTATAGACGATTATTTAAAGGTTAAAGCTGGAAGAAATTTAGGATTAAAACCTACACAAAAATTTGCTTTACAATTTTTGATTGGTTGTATTAGTGCTTATTATTTTATATTTTTAAATTATGATTCAAACTTCTACTTTTTTAGCGGTTTAGGTTTTGATATCGGCATTGTTAAATGGTTGATAATTATATTTTTTATTATAGGTATTACAAATTCGGTAAATTTTACAGATGGTTTGGATGGATTGGTTGCCGGAAGTAGCGCAATTAGTTTTGGAGGGATTTTAATTATCTCTTTTTGGATTTATCGTCATCCAACGTATTATTCGAATTTTATAGGTGATGATTTCCTAACTGTTGAACTTTCGCTATTAATTTCTGCTGTAGCTGGTGCTTGTTTAGGATTTTTATGGTGGAATACCAATCCTGCAAAAATTATAATGGGAGATGTAGGATCGCATTTCTTAGGTTCTCTATTCCCATTAATATTGTTTGCTCTGGGTGCAGATGGATTAATATTTTTCTTTTGTTTTCTTTTTATTCTTGAAGGAGTTTCTGTAGTTGTACAAATACTTTCATTCAAATATAGACAAAAAAGAGTTTTCAAAATGGCACCAATTCATCATCATTTTGAAATGAGTAATTGGGCTGAAACTACAATTATTGTGAGGTTTTGGATAATTAATGGTATTGCTGTAGTTATTGGCTTGGGTTTGTTCTATGCAGATTATGTATTATTTGGGCAATGAAGTCTTCACTAATACTTGGATACGGCTCAACAGGACAAGATATTGAACAATATTTAATTTCTCAAAACAAAAACTACTTAATACACGATGATAAAGAAAATATAGATAAAAAATATAAATTTAATACAGAAAACATTAACAATATAGAAACTATTTTTGTATCTCCAGGTGTAAAAAAAGATCATGAGATTCTAAGAATGGCATCATCAAGTGGAATTAAAATTATGACAGACATTGAGTTATTCAGTGAAATAAATAATGTAAAACTTATAGGTGTCACAGGTACTAATGGTAAAACTTCTTTTGTTACGTTATTAAACAGAATTTTAAATAAATATGATATTAAAAGTAAACCGGCTGGAAACATAGGAAATTCACCATTAAATTTAATCTCAGATTCGAATAATTTAGATTATTTGATTTTAGAACTTTCAAGTTTTCAGTTGACTCATATGAACAAAATAGAACTTGAAATGGCCGTTGTTTTAAATATCTATCAAGACCATATTGATTGGCATGAAACTTTTGAGAAGTATGTATCTTCTAAATTAAAAATATTTAATTTTTCTACTGATCAGGAAAATAATTTTTTAGGACCTGTTGATAGTCAAGTCAAGATAGAAGGAATATTGCCTAAAAATGTCAAAAATTTTAATGAGGAAATATACAATTTAGATAATTACTTTGATGATTTTGTATCTATTTTTATAGATGTCTGTAAAGAATTTTCTATACCCAAAGAAGATGTTTTAAATTTTTTAACTTCACAATCATCAGTAGAGCATAGATTTGAACATTTTCACACTAAAAATGGAGTTAAGTTCATAAATGATTCAAAGTCAACGAATTTAGAATCAGTTAATAAGGCATCTTTCAAAGTTAAAAATTGCCTACTTATAATGCACGGACTTTTAAAGGGAATAGACATTAAAAGATTATCTCTTTCAAATGAAATAAAAGAAATTATGATACCTAAAAATTCTGAATTTGATATCAATAGTAATAATTTCTTAGTTGTTGAATATGAAGATTTTGAAGATTTAAAAAAATATATAAAAAATAACTATAAAAATTTTGATACTGTTCTTTTTTCATGTGGTGGATCAAGTTTCAGCAATTTTAAGAATTATATGGAAAGAGGAGAATATTTTAAGGAAATGATAGTAGGTGAAATTAGTTGAAAGTCGATTCATTAAATTTCATTAAAAGACTAAATATATTTTCTGTGCTGTTTTTAATTTCATTTGGAATATTACTGAATGTGTCTGCTTCATCAGTTGAAGGTTTGAATCTTTATGGTGATAATTTTTATTTCATAAAGCGTCATTTAACTGCGATAATACTTGGTGCAATTATTTTTAATATTTTAAAAAATTTAAATATTAACTTCATCGAAAAATTCTCTTCTATTTCAATGGTTTTTATTACTACCACACTATTTTTAGTTTTAACTTATGGAATAGTAGTAGGAGGTAGTAGACGTTGGATTGACCTTGGGATTGTTAATTTTCAACCAAGTGAGCTCGCAAAACCTTTAATTATATTGTGGGTTGCTAAACAAATATCAAATGACATAACAGAAGATACTGATCTCAAAAAGTTTGTAAGATCTATCTTTCTACCATTACTTTGTGCTTTCTTAGTCTTATTAGAACCAGATTATGGTACTTTTGCTTCAATCTGTTTTATTTTGTTTTCGCAAATATTTTTTTCAAAAATTAAAATTTTTTACCCATCACTAACTATCTTTGCATCTATTTTGCCACTATATTTTGTCGCAACATCGAGTGAATATCGTTTAAGTAGGATAGAAACCTGGCTTTCTAGAAAGTGTGATTATGGTGTAGATTTGTTGGGGGACTGCTTTCAACTAAATCAAAGTAGAATTGCTATTAGTTCTGGAGGTCTTTTTGGCCTTGGTCCTGGCACATCTAGAGCTAGGTGGGGATCTTTACCAAACTCATACTCTGATTTCATATCATCAATAATTGGCGAAGAGTATGGATTTTTTGGTTTATTTTTATTGGTCTTAGCTTTTTTTATATTAATTTCAACGACTTTTCTTATAGCGATTAGAGAAAAAAATGAAATAAAAAAACTAATTTCTGTTGGTTTTGGCAGTTGGATATTTTTTCAAACAGTTATAAATTTAGGTGGTGCAGTAGGCATTGTTCCAATTACGGGAATTGTTCTTCCATTTGTTTCTTATGGGTCAAGTGCTATGATTTCGATTTTTATAGCATTAGGTATTATGTATTCAAGAGATTATGAATAAAAAAATATGTTTTTTCTGCGTTGGGACTGGGGGACATGTACTACCAGTACGAAACCTTATAAGAGAATTAAAAGCATTAGGGACTAAAAATGAAGATATATTTGTTATTTGTGACAATCGGGGAAGACAATATCTAGACAATTTAGATGTAAGCATTCATACTCCAGAAATATTCGTTTCAAAGAAAGGTTTAGTGGGATATATATTTAATATTTTTACAATTTCAAGATCAATTAGAGAGGTAACTAAAATTCTTAAAGACCAGAATATATCAGTAGTTCTTACAACAGGGGCATACATTGCTCCAGTAGCTGCAATTGTTTCAAAAATTTTGAAAGCTAGATTTTTTATTCAGGAACAAAATATTTATGCGGGCTTAGGAAATAAGATAAGTGCAATGTTTGCAAAAACAATATTTACATCATTTGAAGATACTCAAAATATAAATAAAAGTAAATTGAAACATACTGGACCAGTAGTAAACACAACATTAGGAAGAAAATATATTGAACCATTAGGAATACAAACGATTGGTTTTGTTGGAGGAAGTCAAGGGTCTGAAGAAATAAACAACTATGTTGAACAGTTTCTTAATAGCGAAGCCTCAGCGGACTTTAATGTTCTACATATTACAGGGAAAGCTAAGAATACTAATAAATTAGAATTTCAAAATTATAAAAGTTATGAATTTTTAAATGACATGGATGATTTTTACAAAAATATAGATATATTAGTAGGTCGTGCAGGAGGAGGTTCTCTTGAGGCTGCTTATTTAGGCATTCCACAAATAGTAGTACCATACAAGCATGGCACCACATCGTCTCACCAAGATTTGAATGCAAAGTATTTAGAGAATAAGAAATTTGGATTTAAAGTGAATTCATTTGATGAGTTATTAAGCAAAGTTTCAGAAATTTCAGTAAAAATTAAATCTAATAATTTAGATATACCAGAAATAGTTATTGGAAATAAATCTATAGCTGAGGAGATTTATGAGTATATCAATTAATACTTTTCAATCATGTTACATAGTTGGTATTGGTGGTTCTGGCATGAGCTCTATTGCAAAATATTTATTTCAAAAGGGTTTAGAAGTATCAGGATATGATCAAAGAAGTTCTTATGTTACTAATCTTTTAAATAACGATGGTATAAAAGTAGATTTTGACATCTCTAATGCTACTTACAGCAGCGAAACATTATATATTGTTTCATCAGCAATAAATATAGAATCTACTTTCTTAAGTGATTTTGTAAAACAACCCAATGTTTTAACAAGGCCAGATTTTTTAAAATTATTATCTGCATCTGTTGACGTAATAGGAATAACGGGAACACATGGTAAAACATCTACAACGGCCTTACTTGCGCATATATTTAAATTTAATGACATCGATATATCGTATATATACGGTGGTGTTACCTCATTTAATGGGATAGGTGGCCATTATGGTGATAAAAATCTTCCCTTAATACTAGAGACTGATGAAGCATTCAATACTTTTAAAGATATTCAAATTAAAAACTTACTCGTAACAAATATAGATCATGATCATATTGATTATTTTGGATCTTTTGAAAATTTAGTAAAAGCTTTTAAGCATGTTATTTCAAACGTAGAAGGTAAATGCGTAATTAATGTTGATGATGATCAATTATCGAAATTAATAAGATCAGAAGATATTTCTTACTCATCTTCTAAAGATTCTAATTACAAATTAAATTCATATTCAAGCTTTCTGTTTGAGGGAAACAAATTCAAAATTAATACAAAGTTAATAGGAGATCATTTTATTTCAAATATCGTTGGAGCAATTGCTTTAGCAAATTTGAACGGATTATCAATAGAACAAAGCTTGAATGCCATTGAACATTTTACTGGAGTAAAAAGAAGAACCGAGTTCATTGGAGAATTTAATGGTATAAATTTTTATGATGATTATGGGCATCATCCAACTGAAATCAAAGCAACTACCAAAGCTTTAAAGGCACATACACAAGGAAAATTAATAGTAGTGTTTCAACCACATAGGTACACAAGAACTAGAGATAATTTTAATGATTTGAGTAATTCTTTTGAATACTCGGATTTGACTCTTATTACAGACATATATTCAGCAGGAGAAAAGCCAATTCCAGGAGTTTCTAGTCTTATGTTTGAAAGTGAAAAGATCAAATATGTAAAATCGCCTAGGATGGTGCCTCCTTATTTGAAGAACAACATTTCTCCAGGAGATACAGTACTAACTATTGGAGCTGGAGATATTACTCTTTTAGGTCCTCAGATATTAAAATATTTAAATGAAAACTAGTAGCGTAAATCTTTCATCGGTAACTACATATAGATTTGGTGGTCTGTGTAAAAACTTCATCACTATAGATAATGTAGATAATTTTTCCAAGATATCTAAAGAAATAAATAGTAACAACACATTCGTTCTTGGAAAAGGATCAAATATTGCATTTGCTGACAGCGAATATAAAGGTTATGTTTTACAAACAGATTTTAATTTTATAAATTTACTTAACGATGAGAACACATTAGAAGTTGGCTCTAGTGTGTATCTACCTGATTTGTCGAGGTATTTAAAAAAGGAAAGTTTAGAAGGGGGAGAGTTTTTACTAGGTATCCCAGGCTCTATTGGTGGTGCATTAAAAATGAATGCTGGAGCATATGGATATGAAATCGGAAGTAATGTTGTAGAGGTGAATTGTTATGACTTAGATCAAAAACAGCTTGTTAAATTAGATCCTAAATCAATAAATTATAGTTATAGAAAATCTAGCAATCTTAACAACAAAGTTATATTGTCAGCAATTTTAAAATTTGAAAAAGGAAATTCTAAAGAAATATCAGAGAAAATGTCTGAATTCAATAAAAATAGGAAAAAAAGCCAACCTCCAGGCATATACAACGCTGGAAGTGTGTTTAAAAATACTAAAGATTATTTCGCAGGGGAGTTAATTGAAAAAGCAGGCTTAAAAGGATATTCGATTAACAATGTAAGTGTTAGTAGCAAACATGCTAACTTTTTTATCGCAAAGAAGGGAGCAAAGGCCTTGTCTTTATACAAATTGGTACAGCATGTAAAAGAAAAGGTTAATGATAAATACGGAGTTATGCTCGAAGAAGAAATTCAGTTTATTGGTGAGTTTAACTAAATGGAAATTGATTTTAATGAACAAGAGAAAGTATCTTTTCGATCATTTTTAATATTTAGTCTTTTTTTATTAATAATCTTAAATACTGGCTTTACCTTGAACTCTGCTTATTTCAGAGTAAGCAAAGTTGAAGTACTAGGTAATAACGAGATATTTGATGAGGCTGATTTAATTAAACCGGCTTTAGGTCAATCCATTTGGTTAGTTAATAGTGATACTTTTTCCGATAACATACTGCAGATACCAACTATTGAAAGCGTCATTATTACAAAAGAATATCCAAATAAAATAACAATAGAATTGAACGAATATGACAAGATAATGACTATTACTGATTTAAGAGGCTCTGTACCTAAAAAAAGTACCCTTTATAAAAATATGATAGAAATTGAATCAGATGAAATATTTCTTATACCTTCTCTTACTATAACTAACGGTCCTGTGCCTACAGGGTTTAATGGGGAAATGGTATCACTTATCATGACACTTAAAAGCTACAATCTTGACGTTAATTCTTTCAACTTCACCTACGACGGAGATTTCTTCATTGGGGAGTACAGGTCTACCCTTATTGACTTTGGAAAACCATTAGATCTTGGAAGCAAATCTTCCGCACTAGGGTCTCTTATCGAAAACTCAGATTGTCAGGGAGAAATACGCTTTATCAGCAAAGAAGATATAATTGCGAATTGTTCATAAATCTAAATCTAAACTATAGATATAGATAAAATATAAAAAATATATTGTTTTTAATTATGACCAATGATATTGTTTATTTATTGAATGGAGATTAAAACATGGCAACTAAAAGAACTACAAAAGAAAAAGGAGTCAATTTAAATATGAGACCTAGGAATTACACAGCTG
>LUMT01003023.1_pt1 | contig 11604 bp, 8 predicted proteins | sample 729741 | NCBI WGS metagenome assembly LUMT01 (sample SAMN03860299, study PRJNA289734) | marine metagenome | biome: seawater column; feature: ocean; material: water; isolation source: Red Sea water column Station 192 - depth 50m | place: Saudi Arabia: Red Sea | collected 2011-10-15 | depth 50 m
TTTTTTCATAGAATTTTTTTCAAATTCTGGATGACGTATATTTGATTTATGAGAAGAAGGTATAATAACTGTACCACCATCACCTGGACCAATATCTTTTAGTGCTAATAAAATATTTACTTGTCCGCAATGAAACTTACCTTCTTGAAATCTAAAATGATTTCTTTGAAGTCCTTCATGATGACCAGAGTGAATTCCTATAGCTTCACCCGGCCCTCTTATATTAGCAAAATTTTCATCAATAAATAAAGGGCCGTGATGTTGATCAAAAGTATTTTTACCTCCAACAAAATGAAGCATATGATTTATCCATGAAGGATGATCAATTAATTTTTCAAAGGGTTTTCCAGCTTCATAAATTTGTTGAAGATTTAAACCTTCCTTACCACCATAATTATGTCCATGAACATAGCCTGCCCATTCTTTATGTTTTAAACTTTTTAATTTATCTAGAATATTATTAAGATCTTTTAATTCTTTTTTACTTAAAGCATTTTCAATTATTAAATATCCATTTAAATCAAATAAATATTCATCAAGCTGTGAAACTTTTTTCATATTTATATTTTGGATTAAAAAATAATTTTTTTCAATAATTAAAAGCTAATTTATAATAGCTTTAAACGAGAGGGATTTTCATGAAAATATTTTCTTACTGCAGCTGTAGCTGCCAGTCTTAAGTCTGTATCAACATTTACCTTTCTAACACCATGTTTAATTCCTTCTTGGATTTCAGACACAGGTACACCGTATGTTTCTTTTATTTTTCCGCCATATTCGTTAATAGTTTTTATTAAATCTTGAGGAACAGAGGATGATCCATGCATTACTAAATGAGTATTTGGAAGTCTTGAATGTATTTCTTTAATTCTATCAATTGCTAAAATATCACCTGTAGGTGGTCGAGAAAATTTATAAGCTCCATGACTCGTTCCAATAGCAATAGCTAATGCATCTACATTAGTTGCCTTAACAAAATCTGATGCCTCATCTGGATCTGTTAAAAGTTGATCATGATCAAGTTTGCCTTCTGCACCAACACCATCTTCTTTTTCCCCAGTTCCAGTTTCCAAAGAACCTAAGCATCCAATTTCTCCTTCAACGGAAACACCTAAGGCATGCGCCATATCAGTTGTTTCTTTGGTAACTCTAACGTTATAATCAAAGTCTGAAGGTGTTTTTTGGTCATCCATTAAGGAGCCATCCATCATGACAGAAGTAAATCCAAGTTCGATACAATTTTTGCAATCTGATGGAGATCCACCATGATCTTGATGTAAAACAGTTGGAATGTCTGAAAATTCGTCCATTGCGGCTTCTACTAATTTTTTAACAAAAATGGGGCCAGCGTATTTTCTTGCTGCTCCAGAAGCTTGCAAAATAACTGGGCTATTTAACTCTTTAGCCCCTTCCATTATAGCCCTAATCGCTTCCAGGTTATTTACATTAAATGCTGGTACACCGTAATTATTCTCTGCAGCGTGATCCAAAAGTTGTCTAAGTGAAATTAATGCCATCTATTTAGGGCTTTAATAATTGTATAAAATGATTATTCAAGAAAATAATGAGGAATATTATTAATTATTCGACAATCATATTTTCTTTTGCTCTTGCAGCAAGTTTTCTATCTTCTACTCTAGCAATAGATCTTAAATTAAAAAATTATAATGAATCTTTAATTGGTTTTTCTTTGTCCTTTTTTGCACTTGGAGTTATTGTTTCTTCATTTTTGCATAATATTATTAGAGAAAAGTATAGTTTATTTTTTACTTTAATTTGTTCTATTTTAATTCAATTATTATTTTTTTTACTTTTATTTTTTCAATTCAGCATTTTCACTATTGTGATTATTACATTTGTAATGGGATTTACAAATCATATCAATTTTTTGACGATTGAAACATACATTAGTTCAGAATTTAAAAATAAATCAGGTTTTTATATTTCTTTGTTTTGGTCTAGTGCGGGATTTGGAGCAATACTGGGCTCTCTTATTATTGCATTTAATGGAGTTAATTATTTAAGTTACGTAATCGCTATACTGCTTATTGTATTTCAATTTTTACCAGTTTTTGTTTCTAAATCGAGCATACTCTTAACAAAAGTTGAAAAGGTTGAGTTTTCATTATCTTATAATGTGATTAATAATATTAAATTTATTTTAATTTGTGTATTTTTTTTAGGAATTAGTGATGCAGGTTGGAGTTCTCTCTTTCCATCATTCTTAATTGAAAAAGGGTTTGCAGATAAAGATGTTGGAAGAATTAATTTTACTTCAGGAATGTTAGTGTTATTAATTTTTCCATTAATAGGAAAATTAATAGATAAAATTAGTAAAGTTTTAATTTTAAATATATTCTGCTTAATTTCCATTGCTGGATTAATTATTTTCTTTTTTACAGAAAATTATTTTACTATCATTTTCTTTACTTTTATTTTTTATTTATCTGTAGGAAGTTTATTCCTTATTAATTTCAATTTAATTAACACTAATTTAAAAAGCCATTTAATTGTTTTTGGAGTAGCAAGTTATAGTATAAGTGAAAATATTGGTTCCTTTATTGGTCCAACTATCATTGGTGCTTTAATAAGCTTTAATATCAATTATTTTTTAATTATATTTGGTGTAATTTTCTTTTTAATATTTACTATTTTTAACTTTTCAACAAAATTAAATGGTGGGCCCTCAGGGACTTGAACCCCGGACCACCCCGTTATGAGCGGGGCGCTCTAACCAACTGAGCTAAGAGCCCTAAATATTGCGTATACATGCAAAACAAATGAATATTAAGCTTTAATTTTTAAGCTTTAATTTATTAAAGTGATGCATATTCTAAATAATCATTGTGCTTTATGAATCTTTTCATTTGATCATCATACTGATCATTAAATCTTTTATATTCATCTCTTGCAAAGGGCTTTAAGTTAAAATTATTCATTTCTTCCCTTGCAACATCTTTATGGAGTAAACCTAGGCCATCTAAAACAGGATAATAAAGTTGTGACTGAACATGAGGAAGACCTGAAAGATACAATTCAAAATCACTCATTCTAGGTAATTGATTTTTCCATTTATTAATAAGGTTCAAAGTGTCTTCGTGAATACATTCATTTTTAACATATTTCCAAAAATCACTATCATCTCTATTGGACACATAATGAGTATTAAGAAAGATCATAAAATCATCAAACTGACGTCCCACTCTATCATTAAATTCATCCATTATTTTTTCATTATTAAAATCCATTTCTTCTTTAAGGTAATCAGTTGCAAACAAAATCATTTGTATCAAAGTGCTATGAATTGAAGTAGCTTCTAATGGTTCTAGAAAGCCAGAGGCTAATCCTATAGCAATACAATTTTTTACCCATGATTTTTCTATTCTACCCGAAGTAAATTTAATATCGTTTCTTGGTTCTATTTCATGACCTAAGACTTTCTCTATTTCTATTTTAGCTTCTTCTGGACTTGTAAAATCATCACAATATACATAGCCAGCACCAATTCTTTCTTGTGTTGGTATTTGCCACATCCAACCATTTTTTTGAGCCCAAGCTAAAGTATAATTACTAATATTTTTTTCATCTAATTTTAAAAAGAAAGGCATAGCTCTATTTACTGGTAAATTTTTTTGATAAGATTTCCATCCAACATTATATAATTTATTTATGAGGAGTTTTCTGAAGCCTGTACAATCTAAAACTAAATCAGTTTCAATTTCTTTACCACTTTCAAAATGAAGTTTTTCAATTTCTCCATTTTCATTTAATGAAGCATGAGTATAAACTTCATCAAGAATCTCTATATTTTTTGATCTTTTTCTTAAATAATTTCCAACAAGATGGTTATCAAAATGATAAGCATAGAAAAAAGGACTTTTTAAATCTGGTCTGTTATTTTCAAAATTGAATGGAACTTTATTTGTTTCCATTAGTTTTGTGTGTAAATGTACATCAGCAACAGATCGACCTGCAGCAACTGCATAAACATTTAAATATTCAAAATCTTCAGGGTCTTTTTTAGATGCTAACAAATGTGGGTCATCAATTGGTCCATAATATTGATGATTTAATTCTTTCCAGTCTTTATGAACAATCCCAAACTTTAGAGTAGCTTTTGTTTCTCTTAAAAAGTCTAGTTCATCTAAATTATATCTTTTTAAAAAATCATAAAATATTCCGGTTGTTCCTTCTCCAACACCAATTATAGGAATGCTTGAAGGATCAACAATTGTATCACTTAGAATATATGCAGAAATCAAACCGGCGGTGCCTGCACCTAGGATAGTTACGTTTTTTAATTTCCTCATTAATAAATAATATCAAAAGCAGATTTTATTAAATTCTTTGTATAATCATTCTGAGGGTTGGTTAATATATTTTTTGCCACACCTTGTTCTAGAATGGAACCATCTTTCATGACGATTAAATTGTGGCTTATTGATCTAATAACTCTTAAATCATGACTTATAAAAATATAAGTAGTTTTGTGATTTTTTTGGAGTTGGAGTAATAGTTCTAGAATTTGTTTTTGAATAGATAAATCAAGTGCAGATGTTGGCTCATCCAACAAGACAAATTTTGGATTTAAGACAAATGATCTTGCTATAGCTATTCTTTGTCTCTGACCACCAGAAAACTCATGAGGAAATCTAAGCATGGAACTAGGTTCTAAACCAACTTCATTCATTATGTTTTCTATTTTATTCAATCGTTCCTTTTTATCTTTAATATTAAGTGCTACAATTAATCCTTCTTCAATAATTTGTTTAACAGACAATCGTGGATTTAAAGATGCATATGGATCTTGAAAAACTATCTGCATTTGATTTCTAAATGGCTTGAATTGTTTTCTCGATAAATGATCAATTCGATCATCAAAAAACTTAATTTCACCTTCTACATCTGTGTTAGATTCTCTATCAACTAACCTTAATAATGTTTGACCTAAAGTAGTTTTACCAGATCCACTTTCACCAACAATTCCAAGAGTCTCACCTTCTTTAATATCAAGGCTAATGTTATTTACCGCATTAATTGATAAAACTTTATTTCTTCCTGATACTTTTACTTTAGTATTAAATGTTACATTAAGATTTTCTCCTGAAAGGATGCTTCTTCCATTTTTATCATAATGTAAATCTCTTTCTTCTGGCTCTGATGACAATAAATGTTTTGTATAATCATCTTTAGGATTTTCAAAAATTTCTTTTGTAATGCCTGTTTCTTTTATTTTTCCATTATACATTACACAAACTCTGTCACTTATTTGTCTGACAATAGTCAGATCGTGAGTAATAAATAAAATGGACATTTGATATTTTTGTTGAAGACTTTGAAGTAATTTAAGTATTTCTGTTTGAACAGTAACATCAAGAGCAGTAGTTGGCTCATCTGCAATAAGTAAATCTGGATTGTTAGCGATTGCAATAGCAATCATAATTCTTTGCCTTTGTCCTCCTGACAATTGATGAGGGTATTGTGATAATCTAGACTCTGGTTCTGGAATTTGAACTTGTTTTAATAATTCAAGACATTTTTCTTTGAGTTCTTTATCTGAAAATTTTCCATGAATTTTTAAAACCTCACTAATTTGGTTTTCAATTGTATATATTGGATTTAAAGAACTCATTGGTTCTTGAAAAATCATTGAAATATTTTTTCCTCTGATATTTTGATACTCTTTTTCAGAATAAGAATTTATATTTGTCCCATTAAACTTTATTGAAGTTTGATCAGATATGATTGCATTGTCTGCGAGTAATCGAATAATTGTCCTAGCAGTAACGGATTTACCTGACCCACTCTCTCCTACTAGTGCTAATGTTTCACCCTTTTTAATATTAAAGGATATGCCATTCACTGCATTTACTTCACCACTATCTGTATTAAACTTTACTTGAAGATTTTCAATTTCAACAAGATTGGTCATTATTTTTTTGTTGTTGTTGCATATGGATCAATTGCATCGCGTAAAGCATCACCAAGAGCATTAAATCCTAAAACTGAAATTAAGATTGCAAAGACAGGACTTAAAACCCATGGATAACTTCCAATTGTTCGCATATCTTGAGCAGAATTTAATTGAAGACCCCAACTAACAAATGGAGATTGAATGCCTAAACCTAAAAAGCTAAAAAAACTTTCTGTCAAAATTACAGAAGGTATCAATAAAGAAACACTTACTATAACGTGACTTGTTACATTAGGAAGTAGATGTCTATAAATAATTCTTAGATCATTGGAGCCTAAAGCTTCAGCTGCTTTAATATAGTCTAATCTTCTTAAAGAAAGGGTTTTTCCCCGGACCTCTCTAGATAGTTGAGCCCACCGTAAAGAGGATAAAATAAATGCCATAAAGATAAAAATCAGAAATGGATCCATTTGCCTTGGCAGAATTGCTACCAAGGATAAATACAAAGGTAGATCTGGAAAAGCTAAAGCAAGTTCCGTAACTCTTTGTGAAGCTATATCAAATTTTCCTGAAAAATAACCTGAGCTAATTCCAACTAAAATACCAATAAAAGTTGTTATACTTACAACTATCAGAGCGAATAATAGCGTTACCCTACTTCCCTTAAAAATTCTTGATAACATATCCCTTCCATAGGCGTCTGATCCAATAAAAAAAACTTTAGACCCGTCTTTAGTAGTAAATAAATGTAAGTCCAAATTTAAGCCTAGAAACTTATATTCCCATCCTCTAGTAAAAAAATAAAGATAGTTTTTTTGAGTATAATCAATCTCCATTATTGGAAGATATGTGTCAGCATCAAATCCTTCAGTAAAACCGTAAGCGAAAGGTCTTAACGAAAAATTATTATCCTCATCAAAGAAATGTATTCCCTGAGGAGGATAAAAAACTCTATCACTATCTCTTGCTGCTGGATCATATGGAGATAAAAAATCTGCAAAAACAGCAGAGAAAATTAAAAAGCCTACAAAAATTAAGCCTAATATTCCAACTCTGTTTTTCAAAAATCTTTTTCTTACTAGTGAAAAATATGAATTTTGTAAGTTTGAAGTTGTTTCCATAATATTTAATTCTGTCTTACACGAGGATCTAAAATTGCTAGCAAAATATCAGCAATAATATTTCCAATAATTAATATTACTGTTAAGCAAAATAAAATTGCTGCAGTAGTATAAGTGTCTTGTCTTTGAATAGATTCTACTAAAAGTGGTCCTGCAGTTGGAATAGATAAAACGATCGCAGCTTCTAGTTCTCCCATTAGCATATATGGTAAAGCAATACCCTGAAACATTACTAGGGGATGCAAAGCATTTGGTACTGCATGACGGTACAATGTTTGATTTTCAGACAAACCTTTTGCTCTTGCTGTTTCAATATATTGCATACGCATTACATCTAATAAATTTCCTCGCATTTCTCTCATATTGTAGGCAAGACCTCCGATAATTGCGATGACAAATATATATGAAGTATGCCATTCCATAGTTTTGCAAAAGACATTGGTTGCACAGCGTAGTATGGAGAGTACATTGACCCAGTGTTATCCGAATTTAGAACAATTGCTAACCAATACATAATTAGTAATGCTAAAAAGAAACGTGGAATGGTCATTCCTAAAAAAGCAAAGATTGTAGCTACATTATCACCTAACTTATTTTGATTTTTTGCAGCATAAATTCCTATAAAAACACCTATAGTTGTAGCAAAAAAATGACAAATTAATGCTATTACGAGAGTTCGAGGTAATCTATCACCTAACATTTCACTGACAGGTTTGTTGTAGTGCATGGAAAAACCAAAATCGAAATTAAAAACAATATTTTTAATCCAATTGAGATATCTTATTACTAATGGTTCATTAAGGCCGTATTTTTCTCTCAACATTATTGTCAGTTCTAAAGCTTGTTCTTGTGTAATATTTGCTAAAGCTTTAGTTTGACTAACGTACCATGTTGCATAATCACCAGGCGGTAATTCAATAATAAAAAAAATTATAATACTGATTACGAACAGTAGCGGAAGTGAATAAAGAATTCTTCTAAATATAAATGAAAGCATTTTTTTTTAATAAAGTAAGGGGCTTAAATAGCCCCTTACTAAGAAGTTTATTAATCAATACCAGGAACTCTTCCAGGGAAAAGTTCATCTAATTGATCATATTGATAAACCCAGAATTGTTCACGGATAACTGTATCTTCAGCCCATTGATAAGCCAAAACAGGCATTCCATCAGCTAAGTTTTGAATTCTTTTATTTATCAAAAGTGCTGTTGGATATTGAACTATACCAGGCATATAAACATTTTCTGTAAATAGTTTCTGATAGCGAGACATTAATGCTTGAGCCTCTGCTCCTTCAACACCATCTCTCCACTCTTCAAGAATACTTACGATTTCTTTTTCAAATGGTTGAAGTTGTTGAGGATGTTCATCAGTTCCTAAGTGAGGATCAAATGAAGACGTAGTTACAGGACCCATATCTGACCAATAACCAGAGTTAGGGAAGGCCATTTCTTGTTGAGATCTTACAAGTAACCAATCCCATTCACCTGCTTGTCTTGTTGGCTCAGTATCTTCCATTGGTTTGATATTAATTTTAATACCAACTTCAGCCATCATAGTTGCCATTCCATCGCCAATCAACATTTCATTATCACTGCCTTTATTTTGAACTAAATTAATAACAAGATCTCCGCCTCCATTTGGAAGGTTTCGAACTCCGTTACCATCAGTATCCATAAGACCTAATCCATCAAGTAGAGCATTTGCACCTGCTGGATTATAAGGGAAAAATGAAGTCGCATCTGCATCAAAGAAAGCACTATCTCTAGCAAGACCGCCCGCATAAACTGTCACAAATGGTCCTTTAGACATTGCTTTTGCAAATGCTTTACCATCAATTGCATGTTTAATAGCTTTTCTGAATTCTAAATTTCTATTTAGATCTCGAATAGCTGCCATTTGATCATCCAATACACCAAAACCAACTGCTTGATTCATAGCGAGAGCATATCCCATGGTTCTTCCACTAAAAGAAAGTTCTGCTTGTGCATCATCACTCTTAGACTCTTTAACAGCTTCTAAGTATAAAGGTACATTCTCCATATTTGAGAAGTCAGCATTACCTGCTAAGGTATCAACCGTTCTTTGGCCCCATGTTTTTAACTGGAACACCATCTCATTCATATACGGAAGTTGTTGTCCTTTACTATCTACTTTCCAATAGTATGGATTTCGACGAAGTATTACGACCTCGTCTTGTTTATATTCAACCGCAGTCCACGCACCCATGCTAACCCATGGTAAACGTCCAGCAGGGAATGCTTGAACGTAATCATCATAAGACGTACCACCATATTTAGGGTGATGTTCTTTAAGTAAATGTGATGGTCCAGGGCATCCATTTATATATGCCATGGAGTGAAGAACTAATTTAGGTTCCTCTTGTGGGAAAGTCCATCTAATCTGAGTAGGACTAAGTACTTCTAAAGTAGTCCCTTCTCCCATTGTGGTTGCATTCATTCTTGTTGGAACGTTCTCATCTAGAACGTTATCTTCCCACCAAAAACGAACATCTTCTGCATCAAATGGATCACCATCTGACCACTTTGCTCCATCAATAAGGTTCATAGTAAGTTTGTTTCCATCCCATTCCCAATCAGTAGCTAAGTTTGGTAAAGGATAAGAATCTTCAGCTTTTAATCTTACCATTGGACCATTTCTTGTTAGACATTCTTGAACTGTGTAATTAATTCCACCCCATCCTTGATGTTGTGAAGCAGTCCAGTTCCATCCTTCAGGTCTTCCACCAATTGTATGTCTAAAAGTTCCTCCGTAACGACCAATACCATCCGGCATTGCATCTCCATTAAAAACTAAAGGTCTTTTAGGTAAACGTTCCCAAATTGGTGGTAGTTTTCCTTCTTGAACTAGAGCACTAATATATTCTGGCTCATATAAAAATTCAAAGTCTCCAATATCTTGATAGCTCATCAATTCATCTCTTCCAATGAACTGAACTTCTTGCATATTTTCAATTGCAGGTGCTGATGGAAGTGCTATTGCACCTTCCGGTCTAGCAGATGCATTTGTACTAGTTAATGCAAAAGTAGCTGATGCTACGCTAGCAAGTAATGTGGATCTAAATTTATTTTTTTTCATCTGTCCTCCACTTAAATTTAAAAAAACCTATAATAAAATTGGATTATTGTTAATTGATTTATTATATTTATAATTTTTGATTTTTTTTAGATTCTTTTTAATGCTGTTAATTTTAGATTTATATTGTGGAAGCCATTGAGCTTGTGCAACAAGCATCTCGTCTACCATTTGCCAAACTTCCTCTGATGAACATACTGAACTGACAAGAGGGTCTTGAAGCACAGCAAGTTTTAATAATTCAATATCTCCCTTTACAGCGGCCCTTACAGCCATTCTTTGGACATCTATTGAGGTACTGCATAGAGAAGCACATTGCAGGGGTAAGTTTACTCCTTCAATCATTTTTATACCTTTTGAATCTACGTATCCTGTACTCTCAATTACGCAATCATCATCTAAATTAGAAATTGTTTTTTTATTAATAACATTAAAATGCCCTCTATATTTTTTTCCAGTTTCAATTGCTTCAATTATATAACTTCCATGTTCAGTTGATCTTTTGTAATCTTTAAGCTTAATTCCAGAATTTTTTAAATATTTTGGATAATCCTCAACAAACCAATTTCTTTTTTCATTACATACTCTTAAGTAACCACCTGTTTCGCCATGTATCCAGTTTGAAAGACTAATCCATTTCTTCACATCTTTTTGTGTACGTCTATACCATGGTAAATATTCACTTAAATGACCGTTACTTTCTGTAGAAAAATATCCAAATTTATCTAGAACATCTATTCTTACTTTTTCATCTCTTGAAAATTTTTTATGTTTCTTTAATGATTTAGAAAGTTGTTCTTTTGTTATTTTTTTACCTTTATAATTCAAATCTAAATACCAAGTCATATGATTTATGCCGCTGCAAGAATATTTCATTTTTCCAGATGGAATATTTAATGAGTCTTCAATTAATTTTGCACCACCTTGCACACCATGACATAAACCAACTGTATTAACTTTACCAATCTCATTAGCTACCCAAGTATTCATAGCCATAGGATTTGCATAATTTAAAAAAAGTGCATTTTTTTTTGCATATTTTTTTATATCTTTACAAAAGTCTAAAATGACTGGGATGTTGCGTTGACCGTACATTATGCCACCAGCACAAATTGTATCTCCAACACATTGATCGATACCATATTTTAATGGGATTGATATATCAGTTTCAAATGCTTCTAAACCACCAACTCTTACACAGCTAATAATATATTTTGCATTTCTTATTGATTCTTTTCTAATTGGATCAATACTAAGTTTAGTTGGAAGATTATTAGCTTTAATATCTTTTTGAATTAATTCAGCTACCATTAACAAATTACTTCTTGATATATCATGAAGAGAAATTTCTATATTTTGAAGTTTTTTAACTTTTAATATATCTCTAACAAGGGTTTGAGTGAAGCCCACACTTCCTGCGCCAAGAAATGATACTTTCATAAGATTGTTCTTAAACACCTTAAAATATTTGAC
>LUMT01000718.1_pt1 | contig 11590 bp, 12 predicted proteins | sample 729741 | NCBI WGS metagenome assembly LUMT01 (sample SAMN03860299, study PRJNA289734) | marine metagenome | biome: seawater column; feature: ocean; material: water; isolation source: Red Sea water column Station 192 - depth 50m | place: Saudi Arabia: Red Sea | collected 2011-10-15 | depth 50 m
GATCCAACCAAAGGTTGTATTTATCTAGGAATGTTAAATGACTATTCAGGACCTTTCGGAGCTGCTGGGCCAGCTCTCGATATTGGACAAAGAGCGTTTTGGCTCTGGGCTAATTCAACAGGTGGAATTGGAGATTATAGTGTGGCAATTCGAGAAGGATTTGATGCGTCATACAATCCACAAAAACATTTAGAAGGTTATAACTCACTTAAAGATTCAGTTGCAGCTTTCTCTATGTCACTTGGAACACCGCAGACATTATTTATTTTAGATAACTTAAATGAAGATGACATGGTAGCAGTACCAATGAGCTGGTGGTCAGGTTGGGCCTATAAAGGCGTAGATGCTTCTACAGTAATTGAATTCGGAACACAATATTGTGCAGACGGAATGAATGCTATGGACTGGGCATCTGCAAATGCTGGTCCTCTAACAGGTGGTTTAGTTGATATAAACACTGTTGGAATCATCGGTTACGAAAGTGACTATGGTAAGGATTTCGCATTTGGAATTAAAGCAGCAGCTGCGAATGCAGGCGTAGAAGTTGCATGGGAATATTTAGCACCTCCAACAGAGTTTGATGTTACTCAAGCCGTTGGTTTACTGGTTACAAAACCAGTTGACGCTTATTTCTTAGCAACTGGATTAGCCGTAGCACCTCAAGTTGCTGGTGGAGCAGCACAACAAGGAGTTACTCCTTTTGCTATGTTCCTAGGAACATCTTACAACGATGCTTTTGTGGCTGAAGGTTCAGCTGTAAAAGGTTTATTTGAATCAGGACTCATATATGCAATGTCTTTTGGTATCGCACCTTATGAAGCAGATACTGTTGGTCACGCAACAATGAGACAAACACTGGGTCAAATAACCGATAGTGCAAGCACATTCTTCGTTGGAGGATGGGGTTCACAATATCACCTAAAGGGTGTACTTGAAGCAGCTGTAAAAGGTGGAGATCTTACTAGAGCAGGTATTAGAAGAGCAGCAACTAACGTTACAGTTAGTTCTGATGGTATGATGCCTGAGAAGAAATTAGGATCAGGATTACCTGATGTTGCAAGTACCATTACAAAACCAGACGGAAGTGTTGGTAGTGGAGCTGTAGTAGTTAAAAAAGACTATGTAGGTCCATCTGCAAATGCTTATGATTGGTCTGTAGGACCTTGTTCATAATATAATTTGAATAACTAAAAAGAGCCGGTTTAACCGGCTCTTTTTTTATATATCATTGTTTAAATTAACATTTACATATGAAGAAATTCTTTCAAAAGAATAAAGTATTAAAACTTATACTTGTTACATACTTAATCGTTATTTTTCCTTTTGGATTTGCAAAATCAGACTATTATTTCATGTCTCCTGGCCCTCCTTATCAGTGGAATATTGAAGTCAGTGACACAGAAACATTTGATTCTGAGGGTAACTTATTTCAATTGACTGTAAGAAGAGATGAAGCTAATTATTTTGTTTATGCTTGGGCAAATTTAAATAATGAAATTGATCTTTATCCTAGAGAGGTTATTTTACCTGATGGTGTAACACCTCAGGAATTATCAGAAATTAGCATGCAAAATATGATGACTTCTGAAAATGTCGCAATCGCAGTAGCTCTTGATTCACTTGGCTATGATGTAACATCTGAGGGTGATGGTGTTTTAGTTGTAGGTTTGCTTGATGATTCACCTGTAAAAGACAAACTCTTTAAAAATGACTTAATTGTTTCAATCAATAATGAAAATATTAAATCCACTTCAGAATTCATATCATTACTAAGAACTTACAAGATTGGTGACACAGTGGAAATTGGTCTAATTAGAGGTGATAAACCTACTCAGTTCAAAACAACCTTGATAGAACACGTTGAATATGAAAATGAACCGATGGTAGGATTTTTAGCCTCAACACCAAATCAAAAATTTATATTCCCTATTGATATTGATATCAAAACTGGAAATGTTGGAGGCCCCTCTGCTGGAATGATGATGGCTCTTAATGTTTATAATTTGTTAACTGAAAGTGACATTACACGTGGAGAGAAAATTGCTGGAACAGGAACAATTGAGATTGATGGATCAGTAGGGCCTGTAGGAGGTGTAAAACAAAAAGTAATTGCTGCAAAACGAGCTGATGCATCTTTGATTTTGGTTCCGACAGCTAACTTTTCAGAAGCAGATGCTTATTCCGATGAAAATACTTTAATTGTCGCTGTTGATTCATTTCAAGAAGCTTTGGATGTAATTTTTGAGTTTAGTTCACGTTAAAGACGAAACATAAATACAATTAATTTACATGGTTAATATCGGAAATTTAAATACAAACTCTGAGAGAAGAGGATTTTCTTTCATTGTTTTTATTGCAATTATTGGGTTCTCTTTAGCCAGAGGTATTGCTAACTTTTATACAAATTACCTGTGGTTTGACTCTGTTGCATTAGAAAGTGTTTGGATAAAAATCTTAATAACTAGGACTGCACTTGTCGGTGCTACATCATTGATTGCATTTATATTTATATTTACAAACCTAAGATTGGCAACAAGAGCAACTCCAGTGATGGACATCTTTGAAGCTTTTGACTCTGATGATCCTCTAGCTAGGTTCAGAAACTTTGTAAGTGAACGATTTGCTAGATTTAGATTAACTGGTGCTGTTGCTCTTTCTTTATTTTTAGGTGCAGGCGCTTCAACACTATGGGAACAGGTTTTATTATTTCTTAACCAACAAGGATTCGGTGTAAGTGATCCAGTATTCAATTATGATGTTGCAAGTTATGTTTATGGATTGCCACTTTATAGACTGTTTGTTTCTTGGGGTTTCCAACTTGTTACGCTCACTTCACTCGTTATAATTTTATATTTTATTGCAACCGGAGCTCTTCAATTAAGACCTGGACGTTTACCAGTGGTAAGCAGTGGGGCAAAAGCACATTTATCCGTTTTACTTGCATTCATAGCCTTACTTAAAGCAGTTGCTTATAGGCTTGATGCTTTGGAACTACTTTATTCACCACGTGGAAAAGTTTTTGGAGCTAGTTATACAGATGTCGTAGCTCACCTTCCTGCTTTAAATCTCTTGATTCTAATTTCACTATTTGGAGCAATTCTTTTACTAGTAAATATTAGGAGAAGAGGTTGGCTACTTCCTACAACAGCAATAGGCCTATGGTTAGCTGTATCTATCATCGTTGGGGGAATTGTTCCAGCTGCTATCCAAAGATTTAGAGTTGTTCCTGATGAGTTGAATAAAGAATTACCGTATGTTGAAGATCACGTTAACTATACAAGATTGGCCTATGGACTGGACTCCATAGAAGAACGACAGTTCGAAGCTTCACCAAATCTCTCTCAAAATGATATAAATGACAACTCTCAAACAGTGGACAATATTAGATTATGGGATCCGACTGTGTTAGCAGAGACTTATAGCCAGCTACAAGAAATCAGAGCATATTATGCTCTTGACGAAGTTGATGTAGACAGATATATGATTGATGGTCAATTGACTCAGGTAATGGTATCTGCGAGGGAATTAGACCAAACAAACTTACCTGCTGAAGGTTGGGTCAATCAAAAATTACAGTACACCCATGGTTTTGGAGTTGTGTTCAGTCCGGCAAATAATGTGGCTAGCCAAGGACAACCAGACTTCTATGTTAAGGGTGTTCCAGCAAATACAAGTGTTGCTGAACTTGAAGTAGACCAACCAAGAATATATTTCGGTGAGTCAGCTGACTCTGATGAATATGTTGTTGTAAATTCTCTTCAAGACGAAGTAGATTATCCATTATCAACTGAGGGGCAATCTGTTGCATACACAAATTATTCAGGTGATGGCGGAGTGAGTATAGGTTCTTTCTTTAAAAGACTTGGGTTCGCACTACGTTACAGTGAATTAAACCTACTTATATCAAATCAGTTGAGTGATGGTTCAAAACTAATTATGGAAAGGAACATAATCAGTAGGGTTAAAAAAGCTGCTCCTTTCTTATACACTGACAATGATCCTTATTTGGCATTAATTGATGGCAACCTATTTTGGATTATTGATCTTTATACCTTAAGTGATAGATATCCTTATGCTCAACCAGCTGACACAACAAGAATTAATGACAGATCTGGACTGCCTATAAACTTTAATTACATTCGAAACTCTGTAAAAGCAGTCGTTAACGCCTATGACGGAACGATGAATTTCTATGTCTTTGATGAGAATGACCCATTGATTAAGTCATATGCTGAAATTTTCCCATCTCTTTTTGATAATAAATCAAATATGTCTGAAGATTTATTGAATCACATAAGATACCCAGAAGATCTCTTTACGATTCAATCTGACATGTACAGAGATTATCACATGACTGATCCAAGAGTGTTTTATGCTGACGAGGATCCATGGGTAATTCCTACAGATTCATCCACTACACCAAGACTTGCAACTTTGAGAGGTGAGTTTAGCGAGATTGGTTTCAAACCAATGCTTCCATACTATCTTTTGATGTCATTACCAGGAGAGAGTGATTTAAGTTATCTTATCTTCCAGCCATTTAACCCGGAAAATAGACCGAATATGCAGTCCTTCCTTGTTGCGGATGCAGATCCAGAAAATTATGGACAAATAATCGACTTTAAATTACCTAAAGGTGAATTCGTAGATGGACCAACTCAGGTTGCTACTAGGATTAACCAGGATCCAGATATATCTCAAATATTTACATTGTTAGACCAACAAGGATCAAGCGTTATTAAAGGTAATCTTTTTGTTGTTCCAATCAATCAGTCTGTTCTTTATTATCAACCAATATATCTACAAGGTGAGCAAAACCCATTGCCTGAATTTAAATTTGTTGTTGTAGTTTTCCAAGACAGAATAATAATGGCCGAATCACTTAGCCTTGCTCTTGAGGGTGTATTTGGTGACCTAGAAATTGATCTCGATTTAGATGTTGACGATACCGAAGACATAAGTGCGATCGATTTATTAAATAAAGCTAGCGATTTATTTGATCAAGCTCAAAATGCGTTAACAGATGGAAATCTTGGAAAATATCAAGATCTAATTATTCAAGTTGAGGAACTTGTAAACAAAGCTTTAGAAATTCTTAATCAACAATAAAAAAGCTTGAGTTAAATAAATTCTTAATTACTATTGGTATTCAGCGCGGGGTGGAGCAGTCTGGTAGCTCGCTGGGCTCATAACCCAGAGGTCGTAGGTTCAAATCCTACCCCCGCTACCAAATCATCTAATAAATAGATCTATAAGTCGTTTTCTTCCAGTAGATGCAGCAATAAGTTTTAAAGTGAATATACCCATTGCACCCAAAAATCCGAGTGTCCCAAGAACGAGGACAATTCGCCAAATGATTATTGCATCCATAATTTAATTATAAGCAGAAACTGTATTTGTTCTAATTGACATAATCAATAATCATTTCATCCGTTATAGGACCGTTAAATGTATTGATTACAACAAAGTCTTTGTTTAATAATAGAGTTGTTGGAAGTCCACTCCAGAAAAATTGAGTGATGAATGATTCAACTTTTTCTTCCGATAAAATATTTTCATACGTTAAGTTATATTCTTTTATAAATTCAATTGCATTTGTCTCAGAATCATCGACCAATAATCCAACTACTACAAATTCATCCAGTTCATTTAATTTTTGAAGGTATCCCACTTCCTCGATACATGGTGTGCACCAAGTCGCCCAGAGGTTTACAACAATATATTCCTCGCTGGTAAGGGCAATATTCGCATCTAGATTTTCAAAAACAATAGATAGGTCTAAATTTTCGTTATTTGGTAGCACTTCGACATCAGTGTTTTCCTCTTCAAATGTTGTTGAGATTACAAGAACTAGTCCAACTAAGGACAAAAGGATAAAATTTCTTTTCAACATAAGTTTAATTTAATAAAGTATTGAACATACAATACATAAGTATGGAATTTGAAAAACTTATTTATCCTGGATTCAATAAGACTTTTGGAGAGCTTGAGTGCTTTACATTAAACAAAAGCAATCAATTAGAGGTTATTGATTATTTCAATATAGATTGGGTTCGTTCAGCCGTTGAAGAGCTTGTAAAAACTGTTGATGAAAAGATAAATATTGAGTTTATTGAGCCAACCACAGTAGATATTGAATCTGCATCAAAATTAGTGAAAGCAGATCTATCTGTAGAGGATGCAAAAAAAGACTTTAGCAAAGGTAAGAGAATTATTGGTATCTCTTCTGGAAAAGGTGGAGTTGGAAAATCAACAATTTCATCTCTTCTTGGCATGGCTTTTGCAAAACAAGGAAAAAAAGTTGGAATTCTTGATGCTGATATCTGGGGATATTCAATACCAAAAATGTTAGGAGCAAAATTTCCTCCAATCCCATTCAATAACAGAATTTTCCCATCAAAAATAAATGATCTCAGCGTTATCTCAATGGAGTACTTCGTAAAACAAGATGAGGCAGTAATTTGGAGAGGGCCAATGCTTCATAAGGCTATTGAACAATTCCTGTATGAAGTTTTATGGCAGGATATAGACATCTTACTTATCGATATGCCACCTGGAACAGGTGATGTCTCGATATCCCTTTCTCAATTTCTTAACTTCTATGAAACGATTATTGTTACAACACCTCAAAGTAATGCGACAACTGTTGCAGAGAGAGCAGGAATTATGTCGAAGAAAGTGAACTCAAGCATCATTGGTGTTATTGAAAATATGTCTTATTTAGAGAATGGGAGTGAGAAACTATATCCGTTTGGTAAAGGCGGGGGAGAAGAACTCTCAAAGAACCTAGGTGTCGAATTTATTGGTAGCCTTCCGTTATATGATTCTGTATCAAAATATTCAGAGGATGGAAAACTTCTCGAATTTGGTGCAGATAATGATTTCAAAGTTGTTGAGGAAATGGTCAATACAATTAATGCCATTGCTCCTAAGAAAAAACCAATTGATCTAAAAATTAATTAGCTGTAAAACAGAACACGGAAAGTAATAGACAGTAATAACCAAAATATTGCAGTTTTGAACTGGTTGTAAAATTAATTAAAACTCTTATCGCAAGTAGTCCGGTAAACATAGCAACAATTGTTGGGAGAACAATATTTGTGTTTACTTGAAAGGAATCATTGATAAAAGTTAGGCTCCATGCTCCAAATATTGTTGGGATACCTAGCAAGAGTGAATAATAAATTGCATCAGCTTTTTTTACCCCGAGATAAATAGCTGTCAATAAAGTTACACCAGATCGTGAAACTCCAGGTAGTAATGCAATAGATTGAGCGATCCCAATAACAAATGCTTGGCTAACGGTTATATCTCTGATGCTTAATGCCTCACTATTATTTATTTTTCCTGAAAAAATTAGGAGTAATGAAAAAATTAAGTATGAAGCTCCTGTGATAAGAATAAGGTTGGGACTCTCATCGATGATATTTTGTATAGGCGTCAGTAAACCAATGAGAACCGCTGGAATAATACCAGCAAGAATTATTTTGAAATAAAAGATAAAAGTCTCTAAATCTTCAAATATCTCGAAAATTCTCTTTCGGTAGAAAAATACTATTGAGAATAAAGTGCCAATATGCAAGAAGGCAATGTCATTGGTGTTTAGGTCGAGTTCAGAACTTAATGATGAAATAATGACGAGGTGACCACTTGATGATATCGGTAAAAATTCTGTCAGTCCCTGTAAAACACCAGTTAAAATTTCAAGCATCTATTTTATACTAGCTAAATGCCAGTCGTTGCAATCACCACATCTATAAATATTGAATTTCTGATTGTACTCTGACTCAGCCCAGCCTCTTTCTTTTCTTGCCTCGTTTTCAGATTTAAATCTTCTTTTTGAACAACTCTCTATATTCATCTTTACCAATATCTACAATAAATTAAAAATACATCAATGGAATAAAAACTTATTTAAATTTAAGTAAGTAGAATCTAATCATGAGCATTGTTCCCGTTATTGCAAGCTATCTAATAGGTTCGATTAATTTTGCTTATATTGTAATCGTACTCGTTGGCGATTTATTAAAGGGAATAGCTCCATTTCTGATTTTTGGAGGTGAATTAGAGACATTAATCTATGCATCTCTCGCGGTTATAGGGCATTGTTTTCCAATATTTTATGGATTTAAAGGCGGAAAGGGTGTCGCAACGTATTTAGGGACAGTAATAGGATATATTGTCTTTCTTGCACCAGATTTGGGGTTTTTATTTTGGGAAATTGCCTTAATTTTTGGATTTATCGTACTTTATTTTGGAATTTTCTTCATTTTTAGAATTTCAGCAATATCAAGTCTGATTACCTGCTCAGTTGGTGCACTTTATATCATTTTTCAATCACCAGAAATTTACATCGTTGGGTTTCAACTATTTATTTTGTTACTAATTTTCTATCAGCATCGAGAAAATCTATCACGACTATCAAAAGGCGATGAAAATAAATTTTGAAACTTAAGAATATAAATTAGATTTGTTGTAATATATTTTTAAGAATAGTTGAGGCAGGGCAATGAGTTCAACATTAATTTTAATAGGGCTACTTTTATCACTATCGATGGCAGTGATACTTCCTGAGATTCAGATTTCCAAAAATCAAAACAGTTACGCCTATATTATCTCTCCTGAATATGACTCCATGGTGAATAAGCAAAGAAGAGGGTATCTAGTACTTGGACTACTTGCAGTCTCAACTTTCTTTGTGTCTATACAGACCATGTCCGTCCCATTATTTATTTTTCATCTTGTTCTTGATTGCGTATTTGGTATTTATGCGTTCCTCTCCTTTCAGGTAAGAAGATCCATGCAGGTACAAAACAATCTCACCATGGGCAATCAAGTAGAAAATACGGTAGAGGAAGAAAGCTACTTCAAAGAAGCTGTTTAAAACTTGAAAACACCTGAGCAGATTACCAATAGTCTCGTTAAAGAGTTTGATAAATTAAACGATATTAGAGAACAGTCCCTAAAACTCTCCAGAGAGATCATAAAATCTTGTTCTAAGTCGATAAGGAATGTTCATCGTAACAATCTAGACGAGGCTAAACAACATTTAGACGAGGCAAATAAAAATTATCAAGATTTACGCTCTTCTTTGAAAGATATTCCAGAATTGCGATTTGCTGGTTATGTAAATGACTCGGAGAGGGAGTTAATTGAGGCATTTTTAGTTTTCGAATTCGAGAAAACTAATTCACTTCTAAAATTTGAGGGAATGAATGTCTCTGCCTCAAACTACATTCAGGGACTTGGATTATGGAGGCCTCTATGGAGATCTTTAACGAGTTGGATTACCCGGATGCTTTGACTGGAGGTCTTAGAAGATACGCTGATACCGCTAGAGCGATCATTGAGAGAACTAGGTCAGATCTCACAAATGCTATAGTTAGTGAATCACTTCGTAAAGAATTGAAAGATAAATAATGGAATACAAATATATAACTGGAAAAGTTTTAGAGATTACGGGTTCTGGCTGGCCTGATGGAACAGTTCTACAAGAAATTTATCCTGATACTTCATTTGTCAGTGGTATTGAAAATCCAAAAGGCATGAAGATGGTACCCATAATCAAAGATAAAAAAATTTATGCAAAATATACATTTGAAAAAAGTTTCGAGGGAGGACCTGGTCTCGTTCATGGAGGAATTCTCTCGACAGTACTCGACGATATGATGGGTTATGCAACATTTACCCAGAATCTATTTTGTGTTACTGCAAATCTTAATGTAAATTTTAGAGCGCCCTCACCAGTTGATAAAGAATTCGAACTTTATGCCTGGGTTAAAGAGGTTGATGGTAATAAAGTTTACGCAGAATCAGTTATTCAATCCGAGGATGCAATACATGTTGAGGCTGATGGTTTATTTATAAATATAGGTCAAGATGGTGCACGACAATATTTCTCACCTGAAAAGCAATATCCGTAATTTATAGTTTTGACGTTAAAAAATGACTAGTTGACTGTATAGTCACCATTGGATTCACTCCAGAACATCGAGGAAACACCGATGAGTCAACAACATAAACATTATCTAATCCATGTACTTTTCCATCAATATCAGTTACTCCTAGATTTGGATCTGGATTCATTCTTGCAGTTCCCATTATATCTATATTTGATGATTTTTTCCAATGCATTGTGGGAGAGGCTGCAACCATAATCTCTTCTGCGCCGGCTAAATAATTTGCTCGTACAAGGTTTTCAATTCCATGCATCAAGTTCTTATGATCAAAATCGTTTAAATTATAATCCCATAAATGTTGGGGGTTCTTATTGATGATCGACCCAGAGCTAGTATCTGATGTCAGAACTATCCCTCCAGACCAATGATTGTAGCTTTCAACAAAATCATCAAATTTATCAGTGTTATTTGGAAAAAACGGGAAGAAAAGACTTGGATGCATTGGCAGTCCCTCTAAAAGGTATCCATAATTGTCTTTCATAAACAAATTGTCATCTGAATAAATACCCTGCATGGTTCCTGCCCATGGCTTCTGTTCGTCTAAGAATTTGCCTGCTACACCAGAAACAGGATGTAGTTTTAGATTATGACCAAGATGTTTATTTCTATATCCACTATCAAGCAGTATTTTAGGTGTATTAAGGGAACCAGCAGCAAGAATCACCTTATCAACGGCAACTTTATGTAATGTCCCATTATTTTCAACATTAATGTGTGTTGCTTTTCCATTTGATATATCAAGGCTTTTGATATTTGTATCACTGAACACATTTTTAGGATCAAATTTATCTTCTGAAAACCAAACTTTGTTAGTGGAGTTGATACTTTCATCGTAACGACCAAAAGTACTGAAGCCAGATTCTGTGCAATCTGCATTACTGGTGTTCCTCGGGATAATTTTATAACTTAGATCATTAAGCTCTAAACCCTCTGCCAATTTCTCTTCTTTTTGTGGGATTCTATTATTTTCTACATCAACATTTAATTCTTTACAGACATAATCCATACTGCTTTTAAATTCACTGGAGTTGAAATAGTTATCTTGTCCTGTAAGTGAGTCCCATTCACTTAATATATTGTCAGGTGTTCGAAGAGAAGTTGTCCAATTCACGCTGGTACCTCCACCAATTCCCATTCCAGCCAAAAGTAAGACTTTATATCCTCTGGTTTGTTGTATTCCGTTAGTCTCATAGAAGTTGTGATATCCAAATGTTTCATTGTTTGTCTCACCATTTCCATGACTGCCTTTTTCGAAGAGACCTACTTCATATTTTTCATTGAGAATATTGGCTGCAACACCTCCACCAGAACCACTTCCAATCACTGCTACTTCGATACTTTTTGGAATTGATATATCTTTTTTTTCTATTGTTGTATTTTTATAGATTGGATAATCAAGATGTTTGTATACAGAGCCCTCACCATCAAGAGATCTAGCAGTACTTAATCCAAACAATTCTGTCATGCCTGAACCGAGTTTTCTGCTTCTTCTTCATTGAAATTTGGGTACAAACTAGAAAAAATGACCCTGAATGATTTAGATATTCTTTTATCCATATATACATTCTACAGGTTGTTTTTATACGTCCTATTTAGTTTTGGGAGTTTTGGCAGTGATAAAGACCATTTTG
>LUMT01000668.1_pt1 | contig 11539 bp, 11 predicted proteins | sample 729741 | NCBI WGS metagenome assembly LUMT01 (sample SAMN03860299, study PRJNA289734) | marine metagenome | biome: seawater column; feature: ocean; material: water; isolation source: Red Sea water column Station 192 - depth 50m | place: Saudi Arabia: Red Sea | collected 2011-10-15 | depth 50 m
CTAGTATTGCGTCAGGAATAGCAACAAACTTAACTTTGTTTTTTTATAGTTATTTTTGGGAGTTTACTCCTTTTAATATACTTACTATTGGTTTAACGCTATTTTTTACTCCGTTAGTAGGATTGAAAGTTTCACCATATCTTGCAGCAAAATTTGGAAAGAGGACTACTATTCTCTATCTATTCATGTTTGCTTTCGTTGCAGAGAACTTGATTATTCTATTAAGAATTTTGGATTTTCTTCCAAGTAATGATTCAAATTTAATTTTACCTTTGGTTTTAATTTTTCATTGGATAGCAGTTAGTGCTCAAATAATTTCCTATACAACTCTTGCTTCTATGGTCTTTGATACCGTCGAAGAGGTAGAAAAGAAAACAGGAAGAAGAATGGAAGGAACTTTATTAGCCGCAAGATCTTTTGCAGCTAAATGCATGAGCGGTGCAGGAGCCTTTGCAGCAGGTCTAATTCTGACTTACTCAGCATGGCCAAAAAATGCTGTACCTGGTCAAGTTGATGCAACTATATTATTTGATTTCGGATTCACGGCTATAACTGCTTCAATAATTCTTTGGTCCATTTCTTTGTTTACTATCTCCTTAGTAACAACCACCAAAGAAAGCCATCAAGAAAAATTGAGTGAATTAAATTACATAGAAGACTGAGATGATTCAAACTGAAATTGAAAATAATCTAACTAATGGAATGGACTTGCTGCATTTAGAAGTTGAGAATGAAAGCCCTAATCATAATGTTGAACCAGGATCGGAGTCTCACTTTAAGGTTGTGGTTGTTTCAGATGAATTTATAGAAAAAAGATTAGTTCAACGACATCAAATGATTTATAGAATTCTCAAAGAGCAGATGACTAAAATTCATGCTATTGCCATTCATGCTTTCACAAAAGATGAATGGCAGGAAAAAACTGGTCAGGAGTTGAATTCACCAAACTGTTTAGGCGGAGAAAATTAAAATACAACAATGTTTCATATTTCAACTTTTTATGATTGTTGCGAGAGAGATTATTCCTTTTTAAAACAAAGTTTATCGAAAAAAGCTGATGAACTTTCTATTGTAGGTACAATAATTTTGACTCCAGAGGGTATAAATTCAACGATAGCCTGTGCGAACTTAGAAAATCTTTATTCTTTCGAAACTTACATTGCTAAATATTTCCCTTCAATTGATATCGGACGCTCTTGCACAGAAAAAAAACCTTTTAAGAGATTTAAAATTAAGGAGAGGCAAGAACTTGTGCCCTCTGGAACAAAATTAAAACCAACAGATTATTCTGGATCACATATAGCTCCAGAATTTTGGAACGAGTTTTCAGAAAATAAAAATACTATTTTAATTGATGTGAGAAATAATTATGAAACCTCAGTTGGTACTTTTAAAGGCGCATTGAATCCCGATACGAGAAATTTCAGAGAATTTAAACATTTTGTAAAAGAAAATAAGAAAAATTTTAAAGGAAAACAAATTGGCATTTTTTGTACCGGAGGTATTCGTTGTGAAAAAGCATCTTCTATTTTTAAATCTGAAGACATTAATGATGTACATCAACTTAAAGGTGGAATCCTGAACTATTTAGCAAATAGTAAAGACAAAAAACTATGGGAAGGTGAGTGTTTTGTTTTTGATGAGAGAGTTACAGTCGATAAAGATTTAAATAAAGGTTCTTTTTATCAATGTTTCGCTTGCAGAAGACCGCTTTCAGAGAAAGATTTAGAGTCAACTCATTATTCTGCTGGGGTCTCATGTCATCAATGCATTAATGAAAAGTCTGAAGAAGACAGATTAAGATATCTCGAGCGACACAAGCAGATAATTAAAAAACGCAACTAATAAACAATGGCATTTGTACAAAAAATTTTACATTTTGTGGTTTACAGATCTTCAATCACTTTAGGGCTTGTTTTACTGATAACTTTTGGTCTCGCTTTTGGAGTTCAATATTTTCAGCTAGATGCTTCTTCGGATACCTTATTGCTGGAAGATGATGATGATCTGAAGTTCTACAGAGATACAAATAAAACTTTTGGAGGAGGAGGTGACTTTTTAATAGTTACTTATTCCCCTTTTGATGAATTATTCACGCAGGAAACCTTAACAAAGATAGAAGAACTATCTGATGAGCTAGAAGAACTTGAGGAGATTGATTCTGTTTTAAACTTTCTTGACGTTCCTTTGCTAGAAAGTCCAAGACAATCAATATCTGAAATTGCAAGTAATCCAATATCTCTAAGAAAAAAGAACGTTGATTTATCTTTAGCAAAAAAAGAATTCTCTAGTAATCCAGTTTATAGAGGCCTTTTGGTTAGTGAACAATTAGATACTGTAGCCTTACAAGCTATTCTCAAGCCTACAACTCAATATGATTCTAAGATACAAGAAAGGTATCGAATTAATGAAGATTCTTCTCTAAGTGAAATTGAGAAACAATTGCAACTTGATTTACTTTCTCAAGAAATCGATGTTTTGCAGAAAGAAAATGTCGCCACTAGAAAGAAGTTGGTTGCGGATACAAGAGCAATAATCTCTAAATATAAAAATGACGCTGAAATCTATCTTGGCGGCGGCCCGATGATATCCACTGACACAATACAATTTATTCTAAACGATATAGTTTTTTTTGGATTTGCTGTGGGTCTACTATTTATAACTGTATTGGGCTTTATTTTTCGGCAAATTCGGTGGATTTTACTTCCTTTGATTAGCGCTTTTATCTCTGCAATTGTGGTTACCGGCTTAATAAGCTTTGCAGGACTGAAAGTAACAGTTGTTTCTGCGAACTACATTGCTCTTCTGATGATCATTGCAATATCTTTGACAATGCATTTAGTCGTCAGATATCAGGAATTGTTATCTAAAAATTCTGAGCTAAGCCAAAAGGAGATAGTGTTAATGGCTTCGACACAAATGTTTGTGCCATGTCTTTATACTGCTCTGACAACAATAGTCGCATTTCTCTCATTGATTGTCAGTGATATTAAACCCATTACGGATTTTGGTTTATTGATGGCTACCAGTATCGTCATCGCTTTCTTAGTGACCTTTTCTTTTTTTCCCGCAGTTATTTCTAAGTTACCTAAAAAAGAGAAAGATTTTGTAGAAGATCAGTCCTCTGGAATTACATTATTTAAATTGTTTTCTTTTCTTTAATAGTTTTTGGATTATCTGTTCTTGGAATATCTATGCTATCTGTTGAGAACAAATTCATAGACTACTTCAAGTCGGATACAGAAATATATAAAGGTCTATCTTTAATTGATCAGAAACTGGGAGGAACAGCACCCCTTGATTTAGTAATAAACGCTCCTATGACAGAGCAGATTGAGGATGACTTTGAAGATTTTGATGATCCTTTTGGTATGGATGACTCTACCAGCGGGTATTGGTTTACAAGTCAAAATTTAGATAGGTTAGAAGAAATTCATGACTATTTGGAATCAAGAACTGAAATAGGAAAAGTTTTATCTGTATCAAGTGGAATAAAACTTGCTGAAATAGCTAACGGTAAAAAACTTAATGATCTTGAATTAGCATTCATGAGAGAGCTGTTACCAGAGGATATTAAGGAAAGTTTACTTAATTCGTATATCTCTGATGATGATAATCAAGTAAGGCTTCAGGCAAGAGTGAAAGAATCTCTAGATGGATTGAACAGAAAGAATCTCATCGATGAAATAAATTATGATTTAGAAAATAAATTTGGTCTTGATGATCAACAATTTAGACTTACAGGAATATCAGTTATTTATAATAATTTACTTCAGAGTCTTTTCTCATCTTTAATTGGCAGTGTGGGAATTGTTTTCATAGCAATTTTCGTGATGTTTTTATTTCTTTTTAGATCTGTCAGCTTAGCTTTGATTGGTATGATTCCAAATTTTCTTGCAGCTGGTTTTGTCATGGGTTCCATAGGCTTTTCTGGAGTTCCATTGGATATTATGACCGTTACCGTTGCTGCGATCAGCATTGGGATTGGTGTTGATAATACTATTCATTACCTGCATAGATTTAAAAGAGAATTTGATTTATCAAAAGACTATGAAGAATGCCTCAAGAATAGTCACACAACCATAGGAAGAGCGATGTTTTATACATCATCTACAATAGTTATTGGATTTTTAATTTTGTTGTCGTCAAACTTTAATCCTTCTGTATTCTTTGGAATTTTCACTTCATTAGCTATGATCATGGCAATCTTAGGTTCGTTACTTTTATTGCCAACTCTTTTATATTATCTAAAACCATTAAAGTAATTATGAGCACATTAAAAGGAACAAAAATTATTGAAATCGCTGGAATTGGCCCAGCTCCATTCGCAGGGATGTTATTAGCTGATATGGGAGCTGAGGTAATTTTAGTAGACCGAAAACAAAATTATGGCAAAGGTTCAAAATTTGAAGTATCCGGTCGAGGAAAAAAATCCATAGCTGTAGATTTAAAGTCCGAAAAGGGAATAGAGCTTGTTCTAAAATTAATAGAATCTGCCGATGCATTGATAGAGGGATTTAGACCAGGGGTAATGGAAAGATTAGGCTTAGGTCCAGAACTTTGTTTGCAAAAAAATGAAAATCTAATATACGGAAGAATGACAGGCTGGGGTCAAACCGGTCCCCTTGCAAATGCAGCCGGACACGATATCAATTACATATCGCTTGCTGGAGCTCTCGGCTCCACAGGAAGGAATGGCGAACCTCCTGCTCCTCCTTTAAATCTAATTGGAGATTTTGGAGGAGGTGGAATGTTATTAGCTCTTGGAATATGTGCTGCATTAGTTAATGTCAAAAATGGTGGGAAAGGACAAGTTATAGATGCAGCAATGACTGAAGGCACCGCTCAGTTAATGTCTATGATTTATGGAATGAAAGCATCTGGATTTTGGACTGATCAACAACAAAGCAATCTTCTTGATGGAGCAACACATTTTTATGATAGTTATGAATGCAAGGACGGTAAGTTTGTTTCACTCGGCTCAATTGAACCTCAATTTTACTCAATCCTTTTAGATAAGATGGAATTAGATAGCAATGAATTCTCAGAGCAAATGAATAAAGAGAAATGGAATGAATATAAAGCTAAATTTAAAAAAGTTTTTCTTTCTAAAACTCGCGATGAATGGTGTGAAATCATGGAGGGGACAGACATTTGTTTTGCGCCTGTGCTTTCTATGGATGAAGCAATCAATCACCCTCACAATAAGGAAAGAAATTCCTTCAGCACTATAGATGAAGTTACCCAACCTTCACCAGCTCCTTTATTTTCAGAAACGCCCTCTAAAATCAAACACCTTCAGAATCCGATTGGAGAAGATACAAAGGAAATATTAGATTCAATAGGATGGACTGAGCAAATAGATGACCTTATATCATCAAACGTTATCGGTGGAGATTAAAAAAATTTAAAGAGTTCTCATAAGAAGATTTAACAATACTTTCTTTTGTCTGTTGTCTTAATCTTGCCACTTCCTCTGCAACATCAATTAAAAATTTCGGTTCATTCCGTCTTATTTTTTTTCTCGGACTTAAATATGGGGAGTCAGTTTCAATCAGAAGCTTTTCTTGAGGAATATGATTGATACATTCTCTTAAATCTAAACCTCTCTTGAGATCACAAACCCACCCTGTGATTCCTATATAAAAATCTCTTTTCAAATAGTCTTCTAATTCAGATAAGTTTCCAGTGAAGCAATGAACAATTAAGTTTTGGTTAAACTTATAATTATCCAGAATACTTAAAAATTCTTCATGCGCATCTCTTTGATGAAGAAACAAAGGTTTATTTATCGAATTAGCTAAACTTAATTGAGACTCAAAGCATAAAATTTGTTCCTCTCTAGATGAAAAATTGCGATTAAAATCAAGACCCATCTCACCCAGACATATTGCTCTGGGATCATCCAAATAGATTGACATTTCTTTTAAAAATTCAATTTTAAAATCTTTTGCATTATGCGGATGAAAGCCAACGGAATAATAGAGGTTTTTATTTCTCTCAGTAATTTTTTTTGCATTTCTAACATCCTGAAGATTAGATGAGGTAATGCATATCTTTTTCACACCAGCTTCAAAGGATTCATCAAGGACTGAATCAAGGTCATCTGAGAAATGACTGCTTGTTAAATTTGCACCAATATCAAACATGATTAATTTTAACTTTATTAATTAGCTCATACCTTTAATATAAAAATATGAATTCTAAAGAATTATTTGTAAGAGACACAACTGTAAAAAAACAGTCAGATAATTTATTTACAGCAGAAGTATCTGAAAATTGGAGTATTGGAAATACAGCAAATGGTGGTTATTCAATGACTCTTGCAGCAAAAGCAATGTCGGAATTCTTAGAACATAAAGATCCTTTAAGCATATCTGCACACTATCTGGATAGAGTAGATTTTGGTACAACAGAACTCCATGTAACTCACCTTAGCAGCAGCAAAAGTTTATCTACGGCAAGGGTAGAATTTATTCAGGATAATAAAATAAAAATAATATTTATTGGAACGTTTACTGACTTTTCCTTCAAAAACGATTTGAATATTTATGAAAGGGACGTGCCTATTTTTCCTGAATATAACTCTTGCGAGGTAATTCCTTACAAAGAAGGCTTTAATCCTAAATTAGATAAAAATATTGAAAAAGCTTATGCTCAAGATTCTTTGTGGTGGAAAAAAGATATAGACAACTCGTCGTCTACACTAAATCTTTATATGTCTTGGCCTGAAAAGGACAATGTTGACTTATTTGATTTAGTATTGTTTCTGGATGCGACTACTCCGCCAATTTATAATAAACTTGGAACTGTAGGTTGGGTTCCAACCATATCTTTGGCTTCTCACGTAAGAGGGTTACCATCTGAAGGTCCTCTAAAAGTAATAGCCAAGACTGAATTTGTGACAGGTGGCTTTATGGAAGAAGATAGAGAAATTTGGGATAGTTCAGGTAAATTAGTCGGACAGTCTAAACAGATGGCTAAACTAAGACTTAAAAAATAAGTCTCATATTTCTTTAAGAATGAGACTACAAATAGGAAATTATTATGAAATTTGAAGGAACTAAATCATATATCTCTACAGAAGATCTCAGTATGGCAGTCAATGCTGCTATTAACTTAGAAAGACCTTTACTGATTAAAGGAGAGCCGGGAACTGGTAAAACTATGCTTGCTCTTGAGGTGGCTGAATCACTAGGATTACCCTTGTATGAATGGAGTATTAAATCTACCACTAAAGCCCAACAAGGATTATACGAGTACGATGCTGTTACAAGATTAAGAGACTCGCAGCTTGGAGATGAAAGGGTAAAAGATATCTCTAATTACATAGAAAAAGGTAAATTATGGGAAGCTTTTGTATCAGAGGAAAGAGCTGTTTTGCTCATTGATGAAATAGATAAAGCTGATATTGAGTTCCCTAATGACCTATTGCAAGAAATAGACCGAATGGAATTCTACGTCTATGAAACAAAGGAAACCGTTAAGGCTGTTCATAGACCAATTGTCATTATTACCAGTAACAACGAAAAAGAATTACCAGATGCTTTCTTAAGGAGATGTTTTTTCCATTACATTTCTTTTCCTGATAGAGAAACAATGCAGGAAATTGTGAAAGTCCATCATCCGAAGATAAAACAAAAGTTAGTTAAAGAGGCTCTAGATATTTTCTTTGATGTAAGAAAAGTTCCTGGTTTAAAAAAGAAACCCTCGACTTCTGAATTAGTTGATTGGTTAAAGCTTCTAATGTCTGATGATCTTCCAGATGAAATACTCAAGAACAGGGATGCTACTAAAGCAATTCCTCCTCTTTACGGTGCATTAATTAAAAATGAACAGGATGTTCAACTACTAGAAAGACTTGCATTTATGGCAAGGAGAGAATCTGGAAATCAACAATAATGCTTTTAAACTTATTTGGCACACTCAGAAATACAGGAGTTCCTTGCACCTTAAGGGAATTTCTAGATCTTTTAGCAGGATTAGAAAAACAGTTAGCTTTTGCTAATTCAGAAGACTTTTATTACTTATCAAGAGCTACATTGGTTAAAGATGAGAAACACTATGATAAGTTTGATAGAGCATTTGATATATATTTCAAAGGCTTAGAAACTCTTGATGACATTATTGAAGCTTTAGTTCCAGAAGATTGGTTGCGTAAAGAATTTGAGAAGTTCTTATCTGAGGATGAATTAAAAAAAATTAAATCTCTAGGCGGTTTAGAAAAACTTTTAGAAGAATTTAAGAAAAGACTAGAAGAACAGAAGGAAAGACATGAAAAAGGAGACAAATGGGTGGGTACTGGAGGAACTTCACCTTACGGTAATGCAGGTTCTAATCCTGAAGGTATAAGAGTAGATGGTGAAGGAAAACAAAATAAAGCAGTAAAAGTCTGGCAACAAAGAGATTACAAAAATTTAGATGATTCTATAGAGCTAGGAACAAGAAATATAAAAATGGCTTTAAGAAGATTAAGAAAATTTGCTCGCCAAGGTATCGAAGAAGAATTCGATTTAGATGGCACCATTAAGCATACTGCAAAAAACGCTGGGCTATTGGATATAAAAATGATTGCAGAAAAACAAAATGCCGTGAAGGTTCTTGTTTTCTTTGATGTTGGTGGTTCTATGGATCCTCATATTAAGGTATGTGAGGAACTCTTTTCAGCTGTAAAAACTGAATTTAAGCATCTTGAATATTTTTATTTCCATAATTTTATTTATGAATCTGTATGGAAGGACAATAAACGCAGACACAATGAAAGAATTAAAACAGACGATATCCTCCATAAGTATGGAGCTGATTACAAAGTTATCTTTGTTGGCGATGCAACAATGGCTCCTTATGAGATAACTAATCCAGGAGGCAGTATTGAACATTGGAATGAAGAAGCTGGCTCGTTGTGGATGAAAAAAATTACAACTATTTACGATAAGGTTGCTTGGCTCAATCCTGTGCCATCTGAACATTGGGATTACTCTGCATCCATAGACATAACAAGAACTTTAATCGAAGATCGAATGTACGGTCTTACTCTTAAAGGTCTTGAAGATAGTATGTCTTATTTATCAAAATAAATTTGTCTGAGAACGCTCTAAAAATTAAAAATCTTTCCAAGATCTATCCGGGAGATCTTGTTGCACTTAATAATATTTCTCTAGAAGTTAAAAAAGGAGATTTTTATGCATTGCTTGGTCCAAACGGAGCAGGAAAATCAACCACGATTGGAATAATCAGTTCATTAGTAACTAAAACATCTGGCTTAGTTGAGTTGATGGGCATTGATATTGATGTAAATCATAGCAAAGCTAAAAAGAATCTTGGTGTTGTTGGTCAGGAAGTTAATTTCAATCAATTTGAAACTGTATCGCAAATTTTGGAACAACAAGCTGGTTACTTTGGCTTGCCCAGAAAGATAATCAAAGAAAGATCTGAATACTATTTAAGGAACCTGGGCCTCTGGGATAAGAGAAAAGAACAGGGTAGAAATCTCTCTGGTGGAATGAAACGAAGACTCATGGTCGCAAAAGCCTTAATAAATAATCCAGATCTTCTAATTTTAGATGAACCAACCGCTGGAGTTGATATTGAGCTCAGGCGATCACTTTGGGATTTTTTAATTGAAATCAATAACAACGGGACAACAATCATTTTAACTACTCACTATCTAGAGGAGGCAGAAAAGCTATGCAAAAATATTTCCATAATTGATAAGGGAGAGATAGTAAAAACTTCATCAATGCAGTCCTTGCTAAGAGAGTTAGATACGGAGATTTTCATATTTGACTTAAAGGATCAAATTGATCCTAAAAGTATTTCAAATAGTCCTTTTGACATTAAGATATTAGATACATATCAAATTTCAGTTGAGATAAATAAATCACAAAGTTTGAATGAAATTTTTAGATATTTGAATGAAAATAATTTGAATATTCTAAGCATGCGAAATGAAACCAATAGGTTAGAAGAACTATTTTTGGACTTAACAGAAAAATGAACTACACAGAACAGATCAACGCTCTACTTAGTCTAATAAGAAAAGAATTACATAGGTTTTTCAGAATTTGGACACAAAGCTTAATTCCTCCTGTAGCTACCTCAGTTTTATACTTTGTAATCTTTGGCTCTTTAATAGGAAAAAGAATAGGAGATATGGGCGGAGTAGATTACATGCAATTTATGGCTCCTGGATTAGTCATGTTGTCAGTTATTACAAATTCTTATTCAAACGTAGTCTCTTCTTTTTTTGGAGTTAAATTTCAAAAAAGCATAGAGGAACTTTTAGTATCTCCAATGCCTATATATTTGATCATTATTGGATTTGTTGTTGGTGGAGTGGCAAGAGGAATAATAGTTGGCCTTCTGGTGATGATAACAGCTCTGTTTTTTACCAGCCTTGAAGTTCAGAATATACCTTTAACTCTTTTGATAGTAATTCTTACCGCAACTTTATTTTCTCTAGCCGGAATGATTAATGCAATCTTTGCAAACAGTTTTGATGATATAAGTATTGTTCCAACCTTTGTCCTTACTCCATTAATTTATTTAGGCGGAGTTTTTTATTCTATCGAACTTCTTTCAGATTTCTGGCAAGGTGTCTCTAAAATTAATCCAATCTTGTATATGGTAAATTCCTTTCGTTACGGGATGATAGGAATATCAGATATCAGCGTTGACTATGCCATTTTAATGATCTGTTTATTCATTTTAATTTTTTCCATTTTTGTTTATGTTCTCTTAAAAAGAGGAATAGGGATTAGGACTTAAAATGTTTGATTTTTTCATTGGTTTATTATTTTTCGTTTCATCTTTTAGCTTTAGTGAATTTATTGAAATAGAGAGCTGCGACAATGATGATTCATTTTCTATTGTCTGCGGATTTCAAAACCCGGAGGATTTATATTTATCTCCATCACAAAATAAGATAATTATTTCAGAATTTGGTTCTTTAGCTCCAAATACTAAATACGGAAAAATATCATTCTATGATTTAGTTTCTGAATCAAAAGGAATTCCAAATTTTTTTTATGAAGAAAATACTTGGGGAGACCCCAACTGTAAATTAAAAAGTAGACAATTATCACCTCATGGAATTGATTTGATTCAAAGAGATGATGGCCGATATATGCTTGCTGTCGTGAATCATCTGCCTAGTGAATCTATTGAGCTTTTTGAGTTAGTTGAAAATGACTACATAGAATTAATATGGAGAGGTTGTATAGATGCACCTGAAAATAAATATTTTAATGATGTGGCATTAAAGACTGATGGTTCTTTTTACATAACTCATATGTATGATTTAGACTCATCTCAGTGGGCAATTGCATTCGCCAGTATGATTAAAAATTCTACTGGAGAGGTATATTTTTGGAACGTTAACGAGGGATTCTCTATAGTACCAAATACCTCAGGTTCTTTTCCAAACGGTATTGATTTAGATGTAAATGAGGAAAATTTATATATAAATTATTGGTTTTCAGGAAAAACAGTAAAATTTAATTTAAAAAGCTTATCTGTGGAATTTGAACATATAGGCGGA
>LUMT01001286.1_pt1 | contig 11539 bp, 13 predicted proteins | sample 729741 | NCBI WGS metagenome assembly LUMT01 (sample SAMN03860299, study PRJNA289734) | marine metagenome | biome: seawater column; feature: ocean; material: water; isolation source: Red Sea water column Station 192 - depth 50m | place: Saudi Arabia: Red Sea | collected 2011-10-15 | depth 50 m
TTGGCAGATAGAGATTTTTCTGTCTCAAAGATTGATATGTTGTAAAAAATCGCAAAATAGTTTTAGAACAATTTAATGAGGTAAACAAGCTTATTAGAACTCCAATACCTAATGTTGCCGCAAAACCTTTAACAAAATTTGTTCCTAATAAAAACAATACAAAACAACTTAGAAGAGTTGTAATATGGCCATCAACTATGGATGAATTAGCTCTTTGAAAACCGCTATCAATAGATCTTGTAAGAGTATTGCCGTCATATAATTCTTCTCTAATTCTCTCAAATATTAGAATATTTGCATCAACAGCCATACCAATGCTAAGTATAAGCCCAGATATTCCAGGTAAAGTCAAAGTTACAGGAATTAAAGAATATAGGGCTAAGTTAAAGAAACCATAAAGTACTAGAGAAAGAACTGAAACAAAACCTAGAATTCTATAATTAAAAATCATAAAAATACCAACAAAAATTAAACCACTAATAGCTGCATAAAGACTTTTTAAAATATTTTTGGATCCCAACAGAGCCCCTATAGTGTTAGTTTCTACTATTTCAATTGGCAATGGCAATGAGCCTCCTTTAAGTTGAACTTCTAATTCTCTAGCATTTTCAGCACTAAAATTACCGCTTATTGTTGCTGATCCACCTGTAATCCCAGTACTAGCAAACTGATTACCAACACTAGCTTCACTTATAGATTCGCCATCTTGAATAATAGCCAATAGTTGATTAGTGCCAGCAATTGACTTTGTAATTTCTGCAAACTTTTCACCTCCTGAATTACTAAAAGTTAATAAAACTTCCCAATTACTATTTGTTTGTTCTTGTCTCCTTCCTGCGTTAATAAGATCCTTACCAGATAAATCTGTTTTAATAAATAAATTTGTAATTTCTTTATCAACATATTTTTTGATTTCAATTAACTTCCCATATAAATCATTACTAGTAGATGAGTAATTCAATTCTTGCTCTATATCTTTAAGATCATCTTGAATAACTTTTAAGAAATTATCATCATTTTGACTTTTTTCTGCAAAGGAATATTGTTCAATTAATTCTTTAATACTCAATCTTTGTAGTTGCAGGTTTTTTAAATCTGTAGATGTTCCTTCTTTTTGAGTTCTAAATTCTAATAAAGCAGTCTTACCTAATACCCTTGAAGCAACTAATGGATTTTGTTCACCTGGTAATTCTAAAATCAATTGATCTCCACCGAGGGTTTGCAAATTAGACTCAGAAACTCCTAAATTGTTAACGCGCTTATCTATAACCGAATTAACTGCTTCAAGTTCATCCCTTGTTACCTTACCTTCCTCTTTAATAATTTGTAGTGTAAGTTGAGAACCCCCTTGTAAATCCAATCCCAACTGTAAGGGATAATTTATTAATAGATAAACAGATAAAGTAAGTAGAAATATAATAAAAAAAAGCCAACCTTGCCTTCTTTTCATTGCCTATATACTCCCACTAATTAAATCTTCAACTTTTTCAACTATTTGATGTGGTTGGATTATTGTCAAATTCTCAAGATTTCCATTATAAGGAGTTGGAATATCCTGACTAGATAATCTAATTGGTCGGGCATCAAGATCATCAAAACACTCTTCTGTTATCAAGGCAATTAATTCTGCACCAATACCTCCAGTCTTCATACATTCTTCAACAATAATTACTTTATTTGTTTTTCTTATTGATTTTGAGATGGTTTCCATATCAAATGGTTTTAAACTTATTAAATCTATTAACTCAACATCTATTCCTTTTTTTTCTAATTCTTCAACAGCTTTAAGGCAGTGATGTCTCATTCTTGAATAAGTCAATAAAGTAATATCTTTACCTTCTTTTACAACGTCAGCCTGATCTAAAGCGCAAGTATAATCACCCTCAGGTAATTCTTCAGACAAATTGTATAGAAGAACATGTTCGAAAAATAGAACCGGATTATCATCTCTTATAGCTGCTTTCATTAAACCTTTAGCATTTGTGGGCGTACTACATGCAACAATCTTTATGCCAGGAACTGCATGAAAATATGCTTCAAGTCTTTGACTATGCTCAGCACCAAGTTGACGACCAACTCCTCCAGGTCCTCGAACTACTGCTGGTATTTTATAATTTCCGCCACTTGTATATCTAAGCATACCCATATTGTTTGATATCTGATTAAAAGCTAAAAGCAAAAAACCCATATTCATTCCTTCTACTATTGGTCTTAAGCCAGTCATTGCTGCACCCACAGCCATACCCGTAAAACTATTCTCTGCAATTGGAGTATCTAAGACTCTTAACTCTCCATATTTTTCATATAAATCCTTAGTTACCTTATAAGATCCTCCATATTGACCAACATCTTCCCCCATAACGCAAACATTTACATCATTTGCCATTTCTTCATCAATTGCCTCTTTCAAAGCATTAAATAATAATGTTCCAGCCACAATTAATTACCTAATTAATCACATATATAATCCTACCACTTTGAATAATTCAACCTCCTTCAGCGAAGGTTATGAGTAGTAATATTGATAAAATCATTCCTGGCGACAGCAAAAGGACTAAAAGGCCTAAGTCATGTAAAGACATTCAAAGAAAGTGTTTTCTTAATAATATTGGCAATTCAACTTTTCTTCACAATAAAACTGCGAATAAATACAATAAAAAGTCCTATACCTATAAAAGCAAAAGAGAAAGTTAGCAAAAAAGATAATCCAATTATTAAGGTATTAATACTAGAAGAAATATTTTGGACTATTTCAGAAGAATTAGATGGTTTATGTACTGAAAAATAAATTGCAATTTTATTACTTAAAAAATAAAAAAATATAAATAATAAAAAACTTGTTAATGATCCAACAATAAAATTTAAAGGTCCTTTTTCGGGAATATTTTTTTCAATATTCTCATTACTATTATCAGCCACAATAGATTTTTATATAAAAAAAATTTAAATGAATGTTATTCCCTTTTTAAGGAAAGTGCAAACCCATGAATCATAACCTTTATCTTTAAATAATTTAGAATTTGCAGTTAATTCTTTTTTAGCAGTCTCTATATCTTTAAAGAGTGCAAAGCATGTAGGGCCTGATCCACTCATTGAAAATGTGAGACAATTTTCTAATTTAGAAAGTAAATATAATGCCTGCTTTACAGAATCATTTTCATTTTCAACAACTAACTGCAAATCATTTTTAATAGATAAATGTTGATTATCAAAATTTAAGTTATTTAAACCATTATCTCTTAAATTTTTTCTTATGTTCTCAATCATTTCTCTATCAGTAAGATATTGATCACAAAATCTATTACTATATTTTTTATAAGTTTCAGCAGTTGATACTGATACATTCGGATTTTTTAAAAGAATTGCTCCATATTCAAGGGTTGAATCTAATTTCTCCAAAATTTCGCCTCTTCCAAAACATAATTGAATACCACCATTTATAAAAAAGGGAATATCAGATCCTAAAGTTGATGCTAATGAACATAATGTTTCTTGATCTAAGTTCAAATCCCATAACTTATTAAGACCAATTAATGTTGCTGCTGCATTACTGGATCCACCAGCTAATCCTGCTCCAATTGGAATATTTTTTCTTAAAAATATATTCGCACCGTAATCTATATTTGATTTTTTCCTTAATAGATTTGCCGATTTAACAATTAAGTTATCATCAGATAAGCTTAAATCATTACAATCAGACTCAAGTTTAATTAAACCTTCATTATTAATTTCAAATTCTAAATAATCAGAAAGATCGATATTTTGCATAATCATTGCTAACTCATGAAATCCATCCTCTCTTTTACCAATAACTTCAAGGTGCAAATTTATTTTGGCAGGAGATTTTATATTAATTTTCGTTTTAGCTAAATCTTGCATATACTTAAATTTTTATTTTTTAATTTTAATACAATTTTCTGCAAGCTTAATCCATTGGTCAATTGAAATATCTTGTGGTCTTAAATTAAAACAAACTTTTGAAGATTCAGATAATTCATTTATCTCTTCATTTGAAAGTATTGAATTAAGAGTATTTCTAAGCATTTTTCTTCTTGAATTAAATGAAATTCGAAGAAGTTTATCTATATATTTTTCTAGACTAATATCTAATCTTAAATCATTTTTAATTGGTTCGAAAACTACTAAAGAAGAAAAAACTTTTGGAGGCGGACTAAATGATGAAGGCGGCACATCACATATTCTTTTTATTTTTGATAAAAGTTGCATTCTTATACTAAGCGCACCAGCATTGGGACTACCTTCTTTTGACAAAATCCTATCTACAACGTCTTTCTGCATTAAAAATATTATTTTTTCGTAATTATAGTTTCTTATAATGCCCAATCGACCTATGAAAATATCCAATATTGGGCCAGTTATATTGTAAGGAATATTTGCAATCACTTTTGTAATCTTCTTATTAATCGAATCTAAATTTACAGAAAGAATATCTCCCTGCTGCAGTGAAAACTTATCATTATTATTGAATTTTTCATTTAATAAATTTATTAAATCTTTATCTAATTCAATTGCATGTAATTTTTTAATTTCTGAATCTAACAACTTAGATGTTAAAGCTCCTTTACCAGGACCAATTTCTAAAATAAAGTCATTTTCATTAAGAACAGCAATTTCTTTAATTTTTTCTAATATTTTTTTATTTACCAACCAGTGTTGTCCAAATCTTTTTTTTTGATGATAGTTTTTAGAATTCATCTAAAAGATAAATAATATGTTTAAATTAAATATGAATTTATTTAATACTTTATATCATGAGCTTATCAAAAAAAAATTTAGATAAACTCAATAAATTTAAAAAAAAGAAAAATTTAAATAACGAAAGTAAAAATATAAATAATTTCATAAATATAACTAATAATGATAATTTAATCACCAATCCACTTAATTCAGAAGATCCCAATAAAATTTTTTATTCGTTAATTGATAATTCAGAATCTTTAGAAGAGACTTCTAACATTAATAACTCACTAAGAGAAAGTGAGATTAATCAAATTAATATGAATTCTAAAAAACATAATTTATCCAAGAAATTAACAACCGAAGAGGAACTATATGATGAATTTAATTATCTTCTTGATGAATAATTAGTTTTAATATTTACTTATGCTTCAGAGTAATAGATTAGCAATTTATGCTATCGGCAAAATAAAGAAACTTTGGATTAGAGATGGAATTAATCAATACAAAAAAAGAATGCCTGAACTTATCATTAATGAGTTAAAGACTTTTAATTTAAATAATCTTAGATCCAATAACAATATTATTATCTGCCTAAGTGAAGAAGGAAAACAGTTTAATTCAGTTGAACTATGTTCCTTACTCTTGAATTTTAAAAATAAAAAAATTAATTTCTTAATCGGTGATACTGATGGAGTTAGTTCAGATATAAAAGAAAAATCAGATCTTGTACTAAGCCTGTCTCCTTTAACTTTTCCTCATGAATTAGCTAGATTAATCCTAATCGAGCAAATCTATAGAGCTATTTCTATATCAAACAACTCCCCTTACCATCGTTCTTAAAAAGATTAGATTCAATCTAAAATTAATCTATAAAAGTTTAATAACTAACTATTTTTTGATTTTTTGCTATATAGTACATATATACTATTAATTTAACAGGGTTTCCTTCTCCTGCAGATGACTATACAGAAGAAAATATTGATTTAAACGAACATTTAATATCTAATCCGTTTAGCACTTTTTTTCTTAGAGTTAAAGGTGACTCAATGATAAATGCAGGAATTAAAGATAAAGATTTAATAATAGTAGACAAGAGCTTAACAGCCAGGCCAGGGAATATCATCATTGCAATGATAGATGGAGAATTTACAATAAAAAGATTATCTATAAAAAATAATGAATTATATTTAAAAGCAGAAAATCATAATTATCCTGATTTTAGATTTAAAAACCATATTGATGTACAGATATGGGGAGTTGTTATTTATTCAATACATAGCTATTTATGAGAATTTCAAATATTGATGCAATAGCTCTTATAGATGCTAATAATTTTTACGCGTCATGTGAACAAAATATTAATCCTCATTTGAGAAATAAACCAGTAGTAATTTTATCTAATAATGACGGATGTATCATTGCAAGAAGCCCTGAAGCGCGAGCTTTAAAAATTAAAATGGGAACTCCGTATTTTAAGGTCAAAGAAAGACTAAATAAATTAGATGTAGCAGTCTTAAGCTCAAACTACTCGCTTTATGGGGATATGAGCAGAAGACTAATGAATTTACTGAAAAATTACTGTGAACAGATAGAAATTTATTCTATTGACGAAGCATTCGTCTCGATTTCTAGACCTAATGATGAAAATCTATATCCTTGGGCAAGAAGCATAAGATCATTAATATATCAGAATCTAGGGATTACCATAACAGTAGGAATAGGAGAAAATAAAGTAAGAGCAAAAATTGCTAATAAACTAGCTAAAAATATTGATTATTCAGCTGGAATATTTGATTTAGCTAGAACCGAAAATGAGAATAATTATTTGAAAAGAATTAGTATAGATAAGATATGGGGAGTCGGGAAACAAACCTCTAATTGGTTACAAAGTAAAGGTATTAAAAATGCGAGAGAACTAAGAGATATGGAAGAAAATGAAATCATTAAGAAATTAGGCATCGTAGGGAAAAGACTGCAATTAGAACTGAAAGGCCATAGATGCCTGCCCATAGAAAAAAACAAGAAATCAAAAAAAGAAATTCAGGTGAGCAGGAGTTTCGGCACGCCTATCACAAAATTAGAAGACTTAACTCAAGCACTGGCAACTCACGCAATAAAAGCCTCTGAAAAAATGAGAAGTCAGAATTTACAATCATCTAATATTAGAGTATTTGCTAGAACCAGTAAATATTCAAGTCAAAATTATCAAAGAAGTGCTCATAGAAAACTTACAAATGCAACAGATGACACAAACAATATTTTAAAAATAGTAGTTGAATTATCTAAAGAAATTTATAATCCCGAATATAAATTCTCAAAAGCTGGTGTTTTAATGCAGGATTTAACAAATAGCGAATATTTACAGCAATCAGTTATCAATTACAAATCTCAGAAAGTCTTAAAAAAATCAACAAATCTTATGAAAACGATTGATTTATTAAATAAAAGATTTAATAACAATGCAATTACATGGGCTATTACAAAAAATCCACAAAGTTGGAAGATGAATAAGAATTTCTTAAGTCGCTCATCTACAACTGATATAGAACAAATCCCAACTATAGTGAAGTAAACAAAATAGAATGGAATTTATATTATTTTTGAGCAAATTAGATAAAGAGATTCTTAACTTATTAATAAAAGCAAACTACATAGTTGAAGAAAATAAAATTGAATGTCTATTAAACAAAGAAATAAAAGGGCTACATAATTTTAAAGAAAATAAAATAATAATATGTACTGAAAATGCAAAAAGGAAAACAAATTTTAGAAATAAGAATCAACAACCAAATAAAGATAACTTCAAAACAGAAAGGGCGATAAGAAAAGCATTAAGACACGAAGCAACTCATGCGATACAAAAATGTAATGACAATAAAACAATAGGGGATATAAAAAAATTAGAAAGCAAATTGCATCAAAGTAAAAGAAAAGCATTAGAGTTCTCTAGTTCAAATTTTTCTGGGACTTATGCGAAAGAAGTAGAAGCTTATGTTCTTGAAGATAAACCCAAAAAAGTTAAAAACTTGATTAAAAAATACTGCCTATAAATTAAAAATTTTTATATTAACTAGCGAGGAAATTGCCACAACGTTGTTTGTCTAAGAAATTTATATGTTGTCTTTCTAGGTAATATAATTCCTGAAATTTAATGGCATCTGAGTTTAAATCCTTAAAAAGATCATCTATCTCTTTATTTGTATTTGAAGAACCTGAAGAAGGATTATCAATTAAAATAGATATACAATTTTCTAAAGTTTTTAATCTTTGAGATCCCCAAGATTCTATTAAGTGTCTACATCTTTTTAGAGAATTATATTTCTCAAGAAGTGATAATGTTCCTAGTAAATTGTCCTTAGGATTACTCAGCAATGTTAAAAACAACTCATTTGGATTAATAAAAATATTAATTTTATTTGATGATTCAGGATTATTGAGAGCTAAGTAATCAGGCAGAAGTGAAATTAAGTTAATAGAAGAAAAATCTTTTTGAAGATTTTGACTATTTGATTGTTTTAAATCATTTAAGTAATTTAAACCTAAATTATTTTGTTCAATTTTTGAAATAGCTTCCCATAGACTTTGAATATAACTAGTATTAAAACCATTAATTTCTCTTTTGAGAAATTCATCACGAATAAATAGCCTAAGATCTGGACAATGTAAATAATAAAAAATTATTTCCGATTCATTTTTCTCCCGTCGGGAAATTTCATTTGGTTGTTCAAATTTTTTTGATCTACCATGCCAACGAAATCCCTTTACTTGATTTCTTAAATCTTGTTCAAACTGTATTGCTAACCTAGCTTGTCCCTTACTTAATTGTTCGGAAACTTTTTGTAAATAATGAGTTCTGGTTGATGATTGAGGTAATTTACTCAACAATTTTACCAATGAAGAAATAACACTTTGGAAAATTTCAGACTTAGTTAAATCTTGATCTTTAAAGATCTGATCAATCTCCCAATCAATCCAAAAGGATGAATTATCAATTAAATTAAAATAATCTTCAGGTGTATGACTATTCAAATATTCGTCAGGATCTTTAAAATGACTTAGTTGAAGTATCTTAAGATTAATTTGATCATGAAGGGATAGGGTCTCAACTTCTTTAATTACTCTTTTTGTAGCTAAAATTCCTGCATTATCAGAATCAAAATTCAAAATTATATTTTTATTATCTGTACATCTACATAGTTGAGAAATTTGATACTTATTTAATGCGGTACCGAGAGAAACAATAATAGCTTTATCTCTTTTTCTAATATCACTAGAAGCTTTTTCGAAGGCAAACAACATTTTTCCCTTTTCAAATATCTCTGATTCAGGAGAATTAAGATATTTGGGTTCCTGACCATCAAGAGATCTTCCTCCAAAGGCAACTACTCTTCCCTGCATATCATGTATTGGAACAATTAATCTATTTCTAAAACGATCATAAATCTTGTCAGAATTATCTTTAGAAATTGCAAGGCCTGAAGCTAATATTAAATTAATGGGGAATTTTTCTACCTTGGAAAGATAATTAAATAAATCATTCCATGAATTTGGGGCAAAACCTAATTCAAAGTTATCAATAATCTTGTTACTCAAGTTTCTCTTTGATGTTAAATATTTCATAGCTTCAACACCAAGAGAATTATTTAATTGAGACTTAAACCAATTTTTAGTGACTCTTAATATTTTATAAAGCTCTTCCTTTCTAGATAGTTGTTTTTTATAAGCTTCTACTTGGGGACCCTCAAGATTTTCAACATTAATATTATTTTTTTTAGCGAGTGAAAGTACAACATCTGAAAAATTTGCACGAGTAAATTCCATTAAAAATTTAATAGAGTTTCCACCTGCACCACAAGAAAAACAGTAATAGAATTGTTTAGTTGGTGATACTGTCATAGATGGCTTAGTATCATCATGAAAAGGACAAATCCCAACAAATTCCTTGCCTTTCTTCTTAAGAACAATATGTTCAGATATAACGTCAACAATATCTGCTTTTTCCTTAACCTCTTGAATAGTTCTTGGGTGTATAGAATGAACCATTGAGATTTTTATCAAAAACAAATAATGATTTATTTGTTATAGGTCAAAATCAAATAAGAATCTACTTAATTTCACAATAAAACTATTTTTTTAAATGATAAATATCGCAGAATTAGAAAAAAAATTTAATTCATTGAATAAGTTTAATTTGGTATTTGCTTCATTCTTCTTTAGTTTGATGACTTTATGCGTAAAAAATATTGATAAAAGGATACCTATTTATGAATTAGTTTTATTCAGATCATTGTTGAGTTTAATTATTACATTATTCATAATTAATCTAAAAAATATAAATCCTTGGGGCAACAATAGACCATTACTTATCTTAAGAGGTGTTTTAGGAACTTTAGCTTTAGTTTGCATTTTTTATGCGATAAGAAATATGCCCCTTAGTATATCTACTGTCATTCAGTACACATACCCTATCTTTATATCTATATTCGCTGGCATATTTATAAACGAAAAAATAACTCGGAATATAATTTTTGCTTTACTTATTGGCTGGATTGGAATATTAGTAATATTAAATCCAAGTCAATTATCAAATATAAACGTTGAAATTGAAAATGTTTCGATTTCGATCGCATTTCTTGGGGCAATCTGCACTGCATTGGCTTACGTTACTGTTAAGAAACTTTCATTTACTGAAGATGTTTATGTAATTATTGAATATTTTCCACTTGTTTCTTTTATAGCTTTATTGCCAATTGTATTAATGAACTGGGTTACCCCAACTTGGAATGAATTAGTTTGGATAATTGGCATTGGCTTATTTACTCAATTAGGTCAGACTTTCTTAACTGTAGGATTAAAAAATTTACCTGCTTCTGAAGCTTCAACAATTAACTATTTGCAAGTTTTATTCGGGTCAATTTGGGGGATTTTGTTTTTTAGTGAAATAATAAATATAAATTTTTTATTAGGAGCTTCACTAGTTTTATTAGGAACTATTATATCTACTACCAAAATAATCAAAAGGACATAGAATATAATTAATTAAAAAAAAAAGTGAAATTTTTCTATTTAGCTTTATTATTTTGTTTTTCTCCTATTGTTCAAGTTAATGCAACCACCCCAAAGTCAGTAACTTGCACAAGAACTGAATACAGAGAGGAATACATTCCTGGAACCAAATCAAATCCAGGCTACGTGAAAAGTTATGAGGTGGACGTTGTAATACCTTGTGGAGGTCAAAGTACAGCTGAAAAAATAGATGATAATGACTGTAGTGAAGGTTCTGTTATAGGAGGACTTCTTGGTGCTGGAATAGCACTATCTTCCTCTAGAGGGAAAGATAGATTTTGGGCAGTACCTGCTGGCGGAACGGCAGGAGCACTAATTGGTTGTCAGGTGGATGGTGGTTAATTGATTAGTTGGATAAATGGAGAATTGGTTGAGTCATGGCAAACTAATCAAAAATTTTTTGTTTTAATAAATTGTCAAGGATTAGGATACGAAATACAAATACTAGAATCCTTTTTTCTCAAATTAAAAACAAATCAGATATCTAATAAAAAAATTACTCTTTGGTTAAAACATATTAAGAAAGAAGATTCAGATTTATTATTCGGCTTTACATCAAAGGAACAAAAGAATTTCTTTATTGAAATTTTAAGTATCAGAGGTGTTGGATCTCAAATCGGTATGGGGATATTAAATAAATTTTCTATTGGTGAAGTTATCAATGCAATAAAGACACAAAACAAAAAATTAATTTGTTCCGTACCTGGTGTAGGTCAAAAAATGAGTGATCGGTTAATTTTAGAATTAAAAAATAAATTTAAAAGTGAAATAC
>LUMT01001186.1_pt1 | contig 11489 bp, 10 predicted proteins | sample 729741 | NCBI WGS metagenome assembly LUMT01 (sample SAMN03860299, study PRJNA289734) | marine metagenome | biome: seawater column; feature: ocean; material: water; isolation source: Red Sea water column Station 192 - depth 50m | place: Saudi Arabia: Red Sea | collected 2011-10-15 | depth 50 m
ATTATCATTGGAGTTTTTCCAGCAAAGTACAATTCTCTAGATTGTTTCCAATATAACTCTCCTGGAGGACTTGCATTTGCAATAACTTTATAAAACTCTAAAGCTGCCTTTAACTTTTTGCCTTGTTTTTTTACTCCACCTTTTTTAACAACGTTAACTCCATTTGCTAAAAGAACATGCTCTAAAACCTGGCTCATAAAATTTTCATCAGTTTTAGTAGCTGCAACAAATCCAAACATTCCGTCGCCAGAAAGCGCTTCTACTGCTTTAGTTATATTTTCATAACTTGTTGGTGGTTCAAGACCTGCTTTTTCAAATAAATCTTTTCTGTACACAACCATTTGTGTCCAACCATCAACTGGTACAGCTGCTATTTTAGATCCACTTTTAGCCATGTTTAATGCGCCTGGTGCAAAAGTTTTTTTGCCAAGTTCTTTAACAACTGCATTATTAGCATCTACATCTAATATTCCAGCTTCAGCCCAAGGTAAAACATATTGTAAAGTGTGATATATCACATCCGGAAGATCACCAGCTGCGGCTGCGGCTGTTGCTCTTGTTCCTAAATCTTTTTCTTCTACAGGAATAACTTCAACCTTAATGCCAGTTTTAGCCTCAAAATCCTTGGCCATAGCTTCTTGTTTTGCCATTCTAGCTGGTTGAACTTCTGTAGTCCAAAAAGTGATGTCTGCAAAACTAATATTTGTTACAAAAAATATTAGAGTGCAAACAGTTATTATTATTTTTTTAATCATTGATTTCCCCTCTTTTCGTTGATTAACAAAAGAAATGTATCAGCGAGGCAAATGAAAGACAATAGGTATAAAGTGTCTTTATAACTCAAAAAGTCAACAAATATAATATTTTTTAAGTTAAGAATTTTTTATTTTTTAGAATTGATCTAATCATTTGAAACATTAAAGGAATTTTTTTTGAATTAAATTTTTTTAAAATAAAAGGCGCAATTTCTCTTACAAGTTGTTCACCTTCTACAGTATCATTTGCCATAAACTTTTTTTTAGCCCTTTGAAAAGTAAAACCTTGTCCCAAGTAGTTGCCCATTTTACTATTTCTTCCACCCGCAGCACTTACATACAAGTCTCCTATACCTGCTAAACTTAAAACCGTATCTTCTTTTCCTTTTAAACGTTTAGTTATGTATTTCATTTCTAACAATGATTTTTGAAACAAACTTGAAGATTTATTTAAACTTAAACCAGAGCCTATTATCATAGAATAAATATTTTTTATTGCAGAACATATTTCAACACCAATCACATCTTTAGAATATTCGATCAAATAGTATTTTGTAGAAATCATTTTACCTAACAATTTTGCAATCTTAATATTTTTGTTAGCGATGATCACACTAGTTTTGCATTTTCTAGCTAATTCTTTAGCTAAACATGGTCCTTTCAAAACTGATAAGTTTAATTTAGGAGAACTTTTTAAAAGGGTTTGTGAAATAGTTAAAATCTTTTTATTTAGCTTTTCATATTTAAGACCTTTTGTAAGTACTAAAATTGGAGATTTTACTTTAAATTTTTTTAATTCATTCGCAATAAAATTGATACCTGTTAGGCTTAATGCTATAACTATAAGATCATATTTTTCATAAAATAATTTATTAGAATATTTTTTAAATTTAAGTTTTTTTGGAAGATTAATTTTTAAAGCTGAATGAAATTTATTTTTTGATGATAAATTTTTAATAAATCTTTGACTGTATGGTTCTGTTATAAATACTTTGTGATTATTATCTATACATGGAATAGAGAAGGCTGAGCCCATGGCTCCACCTCCAATAATTAGAATTTTTTTCATAAATAAATTAACTAAATTTAACTATTTATTATTAACAAGTAATTTTAAAGAAAAAATAGTTTTATTTTTTTGATTTTATTAATAAAATAACTTTTAAAATTATACAGTTTATATGAACAAAATAGCGATAATTGGTGCGGGACCGTGTGGTCTGTCAATGTTAAGGGCTTTCGAACATGCTGAGAAAAAAGGAGAAAAAGTTCCAGAAATTGTATGTTTTGAAAAACAGGATGATTGGGGAGGATTATGGAACTACAGTTGGAGAACTGGTTCTGATCAATATGGTGACCCTGTTCCCAATAGTATGTATAGATATTTATGGTCAAATGGACCAAAAGAATGTTTAGAGTTTGCAGATTATTCATTTGATGAACATTTTGGAAAAGCTATTCCGTCATTTCCACCAAGAGAAGTATTATACAACTATATAATTGGAAGGGTGAGCAAAGGAAACATTAAAAGCAAAATAAAATTTAGCACGAGTGTAAAGGGTGTGAACTATAATTCAGATAAATTTGAAGTAAGCTATCAAGATAAAACTAACAATAAAATATTACATGACAAATTTGATTATGTTGTTGTTTCAACAGGACATTTTTCGGTTCCATTTATACCTGAATACAAGGGCATGAGTTCTTTTCCAGGAAGAATAATGCATTCTCATGATTTTAGAGATGCTGAAGAATTCAGAGGTAAAAATGTTATAGTTCTTGGAAGTAGTTATTCAGCTGAAGATGTTGCACTACAATGTAATAAATACGGAGCTAAAAGCGTAACAATTGGTTATAGACACAATCCAATGGGTTTTAAATGGCCTTCAGGTATGAAAGAAGTTTATTATCTAGATAGATTAGAGGGTAGCAAAGCAATTTTCAAAGATGGAACAGAACAAGAAGCGGACGTAATTATATTATGTACAGGATATCTGCATCATTTTCCTTTTTTAGATGAACAACTAAGTTTAAAAACTCATAATAGATTATATCCACCAAAATTATACAAAGGAGTTGTGTGGCAAGATAATCATAAGCTAATGTACCTAGGTATGCAGGATCAATTTCATACTTTTAATATGTTTGATTGCCAGGCATGGTTTGCAAGAGATGTGATAATGAATAAAATTAAAATTCCAAATGATAGTGAAATAGAAAAAGATATTTCTAAATGGGTTTCTATGGAAGAAAAATTAGAAAACCCAGATCAAATGATAGATTTTCAAACTGAATATACTAAAGAACTTCACGAAATGTCAGATTATCCAAAAATTGATTTTGAATTAATAAGAAAACATTTTAAGGATTGGGAACATCATAAAATGGATGATATTTCTACTTACAGAAATAAATCTTTTTCATCACCTGTAACTGGATCCATTGCCCCAATTCACCATACCCCTTGGGCATCTGCGATGGATGATTCCATGGATACATTTTTAAAATAATAAATCTTCTATAATAATGTTTTTTTGACGGATAACTTCCACCCATTCAACAATTTATTTCTAACAATATTGCTTAATTTAGGTTTGAAAATTTTATCTTTTTTCCATGTTCTCTTTATTTGATCTAATGATTTAAATACACCAATTTGGTATCCAGCAAATAATGCAACCCCAAGAGCTGTGGTCTCCAATACTTTGGGTCTTTCTGTTTTAATATTGATAATATTTGCTAAAAATTGAGAAAACCAATTATTTTCAACCATTCCGCCATCAATTTTAATTTTATTTGGCTTCAAGCCATCTTTTCTCATTGCATTAAAAAGATCATAGCTTTGATATGCCACAGACTCTATCACTGCTCTTACCAAAGTTTTCCAATCACTGTCTCTAGTTAATCCTGTTATAACCCCTCTTGTATCAGGTCTCCAATATGGGGCTCCCATTCCACTAAAAGCTGGCACAACATAGACGCCTTCATTATTTTTTTTTGATTTAGCAATTTGTTCAGTATCATAAGCATTGTTTATTAGCTTTAACTTATCTCTTAACCATTGAACACCTGCCCCAGCAATAAAAATAGAGCCTTCTAGAGCAAAGGTGTTTTTTCCATTTAACCTGTAACAAATTGTAGTTAATAATTTATTTTTTGAAAAAATCTTTTTTGATCCTGTATTCATTATTGCAAAAGCTCCAGTTCCGTAAGTACTTTTTATTGAGCCTTTTTCAAAACAAGATTGGCCAACAGCTGCAGCTTGTTGATCGCCCAAAACTGCAGATATAGGAATTTCATCTCCAACTATTTTTTTATTTGTTACTCCAAAATTATCTGCTGAATTTTTTACCTCTGGCAGAATTCTTTTTGGGACATTCAATATTTTTAAAATTTCTCTGTCCCAAGTATTGTTATTAATATTAAATAACATTGTCCTACTTGCGTTTGTTGCATCTGTTAAATGATGTTTTCCGTTAGTTAGTTTCCAAATTAAATATGTATCTACTGTTCCAAACAATAAATTGTTGGATTTTAAAAGTTTTTTTGAAATTTTAACATTTTTTAAGATCCATTTAATTTTTGTAGCTGAAAAATATGGATCTATAAATAACCCAGTTTTTTTTCTAAAAGTAGTTTCATATTTTTTTTTCTTTAGTTTTTCACAATATTTTTGTGTCCTTCTATCTTGCCAAACAATTGCATTATAAATTGCTTTGCCAGTTTTTTTATTCCAAAGGATAGTAGTTTCTCTTTGATTTGTAATTCCAATACTTAATATTTTACCTTTTAAAGTTGAAGCTTTTTTAATTACTCCCTTTAAAGCTTTAATAGATGAAGACCAAATTTCATTTGGATTATGCTCTACCCATCCATTTTTTGGAAAATATTGAATAAACTCGAATTGAGATGTGAATATAATATTACCTTGTAAATCAAATAAAATTGCTCTTGAAGATGTTGTGCCTTGATCAATGGCGACAAGAAACTTTTTCACAAGTTTAATCTATACCCAAGTGTTTTTTTCTTTTATCAACCCAAGTTCTTATTAAATTGTCAAAAATTAAACCTATGAAAGCAACACATATTCCTAATGTTAATCCAATTCCTGCACCTTTTTTGTCTGACAAAGCTTTTAAAATATATTGTCCTAAATCTTCTGTGCCAATAAATGCCCCTATAATCACCATAAATAGAGCAAAAACTATAGTTTGATTAAGTCCCAACATCATATGTGGGAATGCTAAAGGAAACTCTATCTTAAATAATCTTTGAAATTTAGTTACCCCTGACATTGTTGCAGCGTCATGTAAACCGGACGGGACACTTCTAAGTCCTTCTATTGTATATCTCGTTGCAGGTATAGTTGCATAAACTATTACTGCTATAAGAACAGAAGTATCAGTTATACCGAACAGCATCATTACAGGAATTAAATATACAAATGATGGAAAGGTTTGGAAAATATCGCATACGTTTAACATAAATTTTGTAGAGTGTTTATTTTGAAAACATAAAGTTCCAACTGTAAATCCAATAATACAAGACACAATCACACCAAATGTTGCCATATAAGTTGTAACTAAAGCTCTATCCCACCAAGGACTTAATGCTATAAATAAAGTCAAACCACAAACTACTAAAGCTGATCTTGTGCCACCAATCAAATATCCCGCTCCAACTACCAACACTATTGTAGCTATCGCTGGCATTCTTAAATATAAAGCTCTCATTGGCTGAAGTACTTCAACAATCAACCACGTATTAAATGCTTTTATGTAAACAAAAAATGTGTCAAATATCCAGTCAACTCCTTTATTCCAAAAATCAGCAGTTGATATCCCCTTATTATGTGGAACTTCAAATAAATAATTATATTCTTTAAAATAAATAGATCCAAAATACGCTAACGCAATTCCTACAATCATTATTAGTCCAAAAAATAATGAGTTTTTATTCCTTTGGAAAAAATTTAGATTCCCAAAATAATCAACTTGTTTATTTGCCCAGGCTAAGGACATTTTATCCAATAGAATTGCAATCAAACTAATACAAAGTCCTGCTTCTAAAGCTAATCCAATGTTTAACTGATTTAATGCTAACAATAAATTAAACCCTAGACCTTTTGCTCCAATAAAAGCGGAGATAACAGCCATAGAAAAACAAACCATTATAACTTGATTAACTCCGTCCAAAAAGTACAAGAGCAGGAACTAACACAGCGTACTGAGGCATTGTCTGCATGACTAAAAGTATTGGATATAACGCTTTTTCAACTCTTTTACTCTTAAAGGCAGCAATACCAAGACTTAATCCAAATATAAATGATAGTGGTGCTGCAACTAAAATAAAAGATAATGTCTGCATTGATGGTTTCCACTGACCAAAAATAGAAATATAAGTCATTGCTAAACCTGCAAAAATGGCCAACCCTCTACCACCTAACTTATAAGCAAGTATTGCAGAACCTGCAGCAACAATAGTCCATGGTAAGCCAGGTAATTCTGCCCAAGGATTAGCATCAATCCAATCCCAACTTGTAAATGCTACGATAGTTTCAAGCCCACCAAGTAAAATCTCTCTAATTAATTCTATTAAAAAAGTCATAAAGGCAGTTAAATTTCTAGTAATTTGTAAAACTAAAGGTCTAGTTTTATATTCTTGAGTATCTTCGTTCCAAAACTCCATTGGCATCCAATCATTCATTAAGAAGAATAATGAATCATTTATCCAAATTGGCAACCAACCAAGTAAAGGAGGCAGTCTCCAAAAAACATCAAAAGCGTAATACCTCACCTCTTTTCCTAAAAAAACAAAGGTGCTTTGATTGGGATCTTTTACAAATTCAGCTTGCCCTCTAATAAATTTATAAGTTTCAGGTACATCAATTGCAAAACATAAAGCAAAAAATACTATTAATAAAAAAATCCATTGAAATAATTTTGGGTATTTTTTAAATAATTCCATAAATTAATTATTATTTTTTCTTCCTCCAAAAACTGTATTAATTATTTTTGTTGGATTAATAGACCCTACAATATTATTATTGTTGTCTATTACAGCTACAGTCTTTTCTTGTGTTAATATTTTTTCTGCCACATTTTCAATTATCTCGTCTTTCGAAACTTTTAAATCTCCTATATCTTCTGTGGTTGTAGAATCCATAACATCCTCAATTAATAAAACTTTTTCTCTTGGCACTTCCTCAGTAAATTTTCTTACATATTCAGTTGCTGGATTTAAGACAATATTTGCAGGAGTATCTAATTGTTCAATAATTCCATCTTTCATAATTGCAATACGATCAGCAAGTTTTAGAGCTTCGTCAAAATCATGAGTAATGAACATAATTGTTTTTTGTAACTTTTCTTGGAGTCTTAAGAATTCATCTTGCATCTCTTTTCGGATCAAGGGGTCTAGCGCTGAAAAAGGTTCATCTAAAAACCAAATATCTGGCTCAACTGCTAATGATCTTGCAATACCTACTCTTTGTTGTTGTCCTCCAGATAATTCTCGAGGGAAATAGTTTTCTCTTCCATCCAAGCCAACTAATTTGACCATATCCATTGCTTTATTGATGCTATCCTCTGTATTAATCCCTTTAATTTGTAAAGGAAAAGCTATGTTTTCAACTACTGTTTTATGGGGAAGAAGCGCAAAGCTTTGAAAAACCATTCCCATTTTATTTCTTCTAAGATCGATCAATTCTTTATTATTTAAATTTAATAGATCTTGACCTTCAATAAATATCTTTCCACCAGTTGCATCTGTTAATCTTGAGATACATCTTAGCAATGTAGACTTACCTGATCCTGAAAGTCCCATTACAACCAACATTTCTCCTTTTGATACCTCAAAGGAAGCATTATTTACACCAACTATACATCCATTTTCTTGAAAAGTTTTTGCATCTACATTGCCATTCGCTTCCTTAAGCATAGTTTCAGCATTTTCGCCAAATATCTTATAAACAGACTCACATTTAATTACTGGTTCAGACATAAAATATAATAAAGTTATACGAAATTAAGATAAATTAAAATCTCTTTAATTTGTTAAATTTCCTCCTAAAAATTTTTAATAAAATAAACTCTTGTATCAATCCCTGTACTTAGAAAACTTAATGCTTCACCACTTACAGAAATAGTTTCATCTACACCAACATTATTTCCACTAACTACAAAACCAGCAAAGCACTTATTTTTTTCTTTATCCCATTTAACAAACGTTTCATCAATCTTGTTACCATTAATAGTATAAATTTCGTGTGCCCTGAAATTTAAAAAATTTGCTCCCATAATTGCACGTTGAGGAATAAGTTTTGTTGCTTTACAAACCGCCTCATATAATTCATCTGATAATTTAAAATGATCAGTTCCATCAAAAGAAACTAAAATTCCTGATGGAAGACTTGAGATTAATTTATTAAGTTTTCTCTCTTGAGCAATTCTTTCTTCTTCTATTTTCATTTTAGCAACCAACTCATCACCTTCACCAAACATTTTATTTAGGATAAAAAAAGTTATAAATATAATAATCATAATTCCTATTAGTCCACCAAACTGTTTGATTGGTTCTGGTAATTCCTTAAAATTACTCTTGTAGTTTTCCATTTTTCCAAATACCAGTTTTTTGTTTTCCATCAGACCAAGTAAAAGTTCCTTTGCCATTCATAAATCCTTTGGCCCATTCACCTTCGTAAGTTGAGCCATCGGGAAAAAATAAAGTTCCAACACCGCTCCATTCGCTATTTTTAAATTCGCCTTTGTAAATATATCCGTTAGGCCAGGTTTCTACTCCTTGACCATGTTTTTTGGTTGCAACCCACTCACCTTCATAGGTTGTTTTGTCTGTGTAAATCCATTTACCATACCCGTTTTCACAGTTTCCTTCTTTGCAACCTGTGCTTCTTGCCTGGGCAATTGACGTTACTAAAAGGTAAAAAAGGATGCAAAATATTAGTCTTTTCATGCTTTCATTTTACACATTATTTATCAAAAAAAAATTAGGCATTTTTTGTTTTATTTTTACAATAATAAATAGTTATATATTTTTCTGAGTTTTCGCTGTTAATGTTCTTAGTTATTTCATGAACCAATTCTCCAGTTTTTCTAGTAATTATTGCAGATTCTGAATAACTTTTTTCTTTATTGAATGCTTTAAATAAAACCACATCTTTATTTACTATTTTCACATCATAATTTGAGTTTTGTGAAAAAAAATCTGACAATCCATTTACCATCAAAGTACTTGGTTGATTTGTATATAATTTTAAAGAATTTAGGTTTTGTTCATCAACTTCTTCCGCTAAAAACGTTTTGTAATTATATTCAGAGTTTTTGATTATTTTTTTTTCTAATTTACAATGAAATTCCAAATTAAGATCTTCATTTATATTAATATTTTTTGCAAAAACATTACTGAGAGAAATAAGGCTAAAAAATATTAAATAAAATAATTTGATCATCACATATTAATTTTTATTAAAAAAAATCTCCCCCAACATAGTTGGGAGAGATTTAATTTTCTTAGTTTTTAAAGCTTATTTTGTAAAAGCTTGCCAAACACTCTTGTTATCAGCTAACCATTTTTTAGCTGCATCTTCATGAGTCATCTTGTCAACGTCAACTAAAGCTGCCATTGCACCAATTTGACTTGTAGAGAAAGAAAGTTTTTGAAACGCCTTAGCTGCTGCAGGATGAGTTTTTGGAAAATCTTCATGCGCTGCTTTTTTCAAATATCCATCCGGAGAACCACATTTTCCATCTCCACCATCTTCTGGTCTACAACCAGCTGTGTATGGAGGAAAGTCGATGAAAGTAAAACCAGCACCATCTGTAAAGTTTGGTGTCCAGTTAAATATGATAGTTCCTCTTCCTTCTTTTTTAGCTGCTGCTAATTCTGCCCATAATGCATCTGCACTACCAGCAAATTTAACCCACCATAGATCTCCTAAACCAAGAGCATCAACTCTTTGAGGTATTAAATCTCCATGCCAAGTTTGTGGTCCTTCCAACATTCTTCCTTTTCCATCTGGAGAGTCAGGTGTTGTAAAGTTTTTTGCACAATCTGGATTTTTTAATGCAGTCCAATCAGGTAGACCTGGGCATAAGCCTTTTTCTACAACCCAGTTAGGATAACCCATATCTTCAAGAGTTCTTGCTTCGTGATCACCCATATCTAATAAACCACCTTTATCTAAAGCAGTTGTGAATGATTTACCAAAAGCAGATTCCCACACTTCGTGAGATATAGTTACGTCTCCAATTCTAATTGACTCGTATACTGCCTGTGAGTCAGCATTTACATATTTTACATTGTTACCCATGCTTTCAAATATTCCACCAATAACATAAGCCATTACAATTTGGCTTGACCAGTTATGAGTTGGGATAACAATCGGTTTTTTACTATCCGCTGCGTTAGAAATTCCTGCAAAACTTACAAGAGAAATCACTAAAGCTGATAGTAGAGATATTATTTTTCTCATTATTTCCCCTTTCCTTAATATTAAGAACTAAATTATCTTCTCTATTAAAGAGACAGTCAACAAGCAAAATAGATACAAATGTATATATAAAATTTATATATAAATTTGTTGATACTTTAATATAGTTTGGGCATATTTAAATTATTTATGCAAACTAGTTTAGCAATAAAAGAACCTGGTTTAAATGTACTACCACCTGGAGTTGAAAGATATATTGTCAATGCTGGTGGAATTACTGGAATTCAAATTTTTCCTGATGACGAAATTCAAATAATTAATAATGAAGGAAATCAAATTTGCGAAATCATTTCTTTCGATAAAAACGGAAACTCAGAATTAGGTCTTTTAAATTTAAAAGAAAATAAAAATTCTTCTGAATTAAAAAAAATACTTTTTAAAAGAGAAGAAAGTTCTATGCAGGCTTTGCTTCAACTAAACAAAAGAAATTTAAAAATTGAAAAAGCTAAGTCAGCAATATTATTTGATAAAAATACTAAAGCTGGAGAAAAAATAAATTTAAAATCTAAAGATAAATGTTATTGCATATTTGCAGCACCTGCAGATGACATGCTTGTTCATGATCAAAATCCGCCATCAGATTTAACAGTAATAATAAAAAGAGCTAAAATTAAAAATAATGATAAAGAATTTTCATTAATACCAGATCCAATTTATGATCCAGATCATGAAGTAAATATTGATAGAAAAACTGCAACTGGGTATCAAGTCAAAGCTGGTGATTATATTCAAATTATAACACCAACAGGAAGACAGTGTTCAGACTTTGTGGCATATGATACAGCTAAACTAGAAAAAGGTTTGGAGAGAGGTCTTGATTGGCAAACAACTAGAACTTTTATGGGTCATACTTTTCCTGGTCCAGGCCTATATTCAAAATTTTATGACACTGATCATGAACCTTTAATAGAAGTGATAAGAGATACTGTTGGTATACACGATACATTCAACTTAGCTTGTACTTCAAAATATTATGAAGACTCAGGATATTTTGGGCATGCAAATTGTTCTGATAATTTAAATGGATCTATGGAAAAATATGGAGTAGAGAAAAAAAAAGGTTGGCAGGCAATAAATCTTTTTTTTAATACATCTGCTGGAGGTCTAAATTCAGTAACTTCAGACGAGTCATATGCAAGACCAGGTGATTATGTAATATTTAAAGCACTTAAAGATTTAACCTGTGGGACAACAGCTTGTCCTAGTGATATTGATAGCTGTAATGG
>LUMT01000814.1_pt1 | contig 11479 bp, 12 predicted proteins | sample 729741 | NCBI WGS metagenome assembly LUMT01 (sample SAMN03860299, study PRJNA289734) | marine metagenome | biome: seawater column; feature: ocean; material: water; isolation source: Red Sea water column Station 192 - depth 50m | place: Saudi Arabia: Red Sea | collected 2011-10-15 | depth 50 m
TTTGTACAAGAAGAAGCAGGACCTGAATATGCTCAATTAATAATAGATTTTATTAATGGAAATCCTGAAGGATTTACTATTGAGAAGAAAGTTTTAGATATGAATTCTATTTTATAAATTTATATATACAATTACTTAATGAATAGAGTTACTGCTCATATGGGATCTAAGTATCCAATTATTCAAGCTCCAATGGGTTGGATCGCAAGAAGTCAACTTGCGTCAGCAGTATGTGAAGCAGGTGGAATGGGGATAATAGAAACATCATCTGGTGAAATTGATAACTGTAAAAAAGAAATTCAAATGATGTCAGAACTAACTGATAAACCATTTGGAGTTAATTTACCTTTATTATTCCTTAAAGATGATTCAATGGTTAATTTTTGTGTCGAGTCAGGTGTTAGATTTGTAACAACTTCTGCTGGAGATCCTACAAAATATGTTGGTACATTAAAAGATGCAGGAATAACTGTATATCATGCTGTCCCTAGTCTTGATGGAGCAATTAAAGCAGCAAATGCTGGCGTTGACGGCCTGGTCGTTGAAGGTACAGAAGGCGGTGGATTTAAAAGTCCAATTGAGGTTGGCCTTCTAGTTCTCATTCAATCAATAAAACAAAATTTAGATTTACCTATTATTGCTGCTGGAGGAATTGCTGATGGTGCTGGAATGGCAGCTGTATTTGCAGCAGGCGCAGAGGGAATACAAATGGGAACTAGATTTGTTTCAAGTTTAGAAAGTCCGGTTCATGATAATTTTAAAAATAAAATTATTAACTCCGGAATTGATGGCACATATATTTTAAATAAAAAATCAAAACCAGTGATTAGGGCTCTTAAAACAGACTTAACTAAAGATATTGATGAGAAAGGTGAAATGGATATGACTGCTTTGATGAATATTAAAGATTTATATTTTGGAGGAGATATGGAGGCAGCTCCAGCACTTTCTGGTCAATCTTCTGGATTAATAGATGAAATAAAACCTGTAAAACAAATAATCGATGAAATTGTAAAAGAATTTAATTCAATCTGTGATTCAATGAGCGAATTAAAAATTTAGTTGATTTAATTAATCCGGAATGTCAGATTCATCTATTTTTTCTCTTAATAAAAGTTTTTTGAGACTTATTTTATCCTTAAGAGTCATTATATATGCTGATATTGCCAGTATTAGAATTCCAGTAGCTTCATAAATAATATTAATAGCATTAAGATCTTTACTCTCTTGTATTATCATCCTTGTAAGTGCAGTCATAGCAATAATTAATGGCAATGTAACTGGTATTCTATTATTGGCATAAAATGAAGCCACCATTCCAAGCACCTCAGCATAAATAAATAATAGAAATAAATCACTCAGATTTACCTCTCCAACAGAAATTATTCGAATGATTTCTGAAGCAGATGCAAATAGTGTGGCTAGTGCGATTGTTAATAATATAGCTCTCTCAGAGAGCCATATAAATTTTTGGACAAGATTAGATTCATTCATGTTCTTTAATTTTACATAATATTAAAGTTATCTCAAATTTAGTTTTTTGGTGGCAACAAAAGAAGTTGGGATGTTTTTTCCATATATTCCTTATAGTCTGATCTATTCTCTAAACTTCTATTATCCATCATAGGACATGATGCAAAGACAAAAAGAGCTAACATTGAAAGAGGACATAATATAATCCAAAATGGAGCCAAACCAGAACTAATACCCATAAAATAAATCCCAAACCAAAAACCAATTTCACCAAGATAATTAGGATGTCTAGAATATTTCCATAATTTGTACTTCATTGTTTTTCCTTTATTCATTGGATCTTTCCTAAAATCCCTCATTTGCTCATCTGCAACAGTTTCAAGCACAACTGACATAAAAGTGAATAATGATGCTAAATATAAAAAGGGTGTAACAGTTGCATTATTAGAAAATATAAATAACAGAGGATATAGACAAAAATTAACGATTAAGGTTGGAAATAAATGTATTCCAAAGAAATTCCTAAATTCAGCATTTAGTCTATTAGTATTCTTTAAATCAATATATCTAAAATCTTCATGTTCAAAACCTCTCCAGCTAATAATCCAGTTTCTAGTAAGCCTTGCAGCCCAAAAAATAATTGGAAAAAGGACTAGTAAGTCTAGTGTTATAGAATTATCTGATTTATCAGCTAAATAAATTACTATTGGCACTGGTGCTACCGACCAAAAAGGATCATATAAACTTGAATTATTGAGAATTACACTTCCAATATAAATGAACAATGTTGCATAAAGATGCCATATCAAAATTTTAAGCCAAATACTCTCGATTGATTCTGGTGTAAGAATGAAAGCTACATAAAAAGATATTATGTATATCACTACACATAAAATCTGACTTAATAATTTATTTTTAATCATAGAAAATGGGGCCATTTCAGGCCCCTAATTTATATTATTTCTTTGACCAAGTTATCGCTAACTGAAATGCAAGAATAAATAATACAAATGCTGTTTGGAGTGGTGAACCTACCACTAATGGAAAATCAAGATAAGCAGCCATTCTCTCAGCAGAAGGTGCTCCAACTTCATTAAGTTGACTCACAGCAGATTCTAAAATAGATCCACCTATTTGATTTACACCAAACATAAAGGCAGCAACAAAAACACAAAATACCGATGTAAACACCTTACCAAGCATATTTGCATCAGGACTGTTATAAATGTTGTTTGCCATTCTAAAACCTAACCAAGTAAACAAGACCATTCCAACAAAATACATTGAATTTTGTATAAATCCTACTTGCATTAGATTTAGTATTTGATATTCAGCCATCATATTTCTCCCTAATTAATTGAATTCTTATAATAATATAAAATTTTAAGTTTCGTTATATTGTTTAAAAAAAAATATATATAAATTAGAAGTATATTTCTGGCAGCATTTGAAAAAAAATTCTATGATATTTGAAAGAGGAGAATATAAATAATGTTTATAAAAAATTTTATTGCACTTTCAATGCTATTGTCATTTAACCTTATTGGTGATGAATCATCGGAACAGTCCTTTCCTGGACTAGTTTCTACTGAAGTTTTCAACATGGGTAATGGAATGGAAATGCATATTGAAAGAAGAAAAACATGTGATCAAGGAACTGTACCAAAACATTTTCATCCTGCGGCAGGCACATTAGTCTATGTTTTAGAGGGACTTTCTCAATCTAAATCATCAGGTGAATGGAAAACATATGGAGACAATGAATACTGGTTTGAAAGATCTGATTGGGTTCATGGCGGAGAGTCAGATGCACCTGAATTAGAAGATTCATGTTCAGATTTACTTGTGATAAGAGTTTCTGAATCAGGCAAAGAGCATACAATTTTTATTGATTAAAAAATCATCATTATAAAACTAGTCTCATGGCTAGTTTTATATTTATAGGAATATAAATTAAAATAGATTTAATTAATATATCTATTTATTTATGTCTTCAAAAAAACCAAATATAACAGAGGTTGTTCTAAGAGATGGTCAGCAATCATTGATTGCGACAAGAATGAAAACTGAAGACATGTTACCCGTCCTATCAAAGCTTGATAAAGTAGGGTACTCATCCTTAGAGGTCTGGGGTGGCGCCACATATGATTGCTGTTTAAGGTTCTTGAATGAAAACCCATGGGATAGATTAAAAATCTTTAAAAAGAATATTAAAAAAACCAAACTTCAAATGTTACTTAGAGGTAAAAATTTAGTTGGTTACAAAGAATATGATGATTCTGTCATTGAATTATTTATTAAAAATGCAGCAAAAGAGGGCATAAATATTTTTAGAATTTTTGATGCTTTAAACGATATTGACAACATTAAATCATCCATAGAGTTTGTGAATAATGAAAAAGAAAACTCACAAGGCACAATTTGTTATACAACAAGCCCAGTTCATAATGAAAAATACTGGATAAAATTAGCAAAAGATATTGAAGATATAGGAGCAAAATCATTAGCTATAAAAGATATGGCAGGACTTTTAAGACCTAATGTTGGTTATGAGTTAATTAAAAAACTTAAAAAAAATCTTAAAATTCCAATTCATTTACATACACATGCAACTACTGGTTTAGCAGATGCAACAAATTTAAAAGCATACGAGGCAGGAGTTGATAATATTGATACCTCAATATCATCATTTAGTAATTTATATGCGCATACAGCAACTGAAAGCTTTATATCAATGATATATAAAGATGATGAAAATCCATTTGATATGAATCTTTTAACAAACATAGCTGAACATTTTCAATCTGTAAGACCAAAATATGTTCAATACGAAGGTTCTATGAGGGGAGTAGATATTAATATGCTTTTATATCAAGTACCTGGAGGTATGTTAAGTATTTTAGAAAAACAATTAGTTGATCTTAATAAACAACATAGATTAAAAGATCTAATTGATGAAATTCCAAGAATTAGAGAAGACGTTGGTTTTGTACCTCTTGTTACACCATCCTCACAAATTGTTGGCGCACAGGCATTAATGAATGTTTTGGACGGAGAAAGATATAAGACTTTGAATAAAGAATTTGTTGATTTAGTTAATGGCAAGTACGGAAAGATTCCTGGAAAAATAAACTCAAAACTTCTTAAAAAAATTGATAAAAATATTCCAGATAATGAATCAGAAAATATGACAATAAGTGAGTATAGAAAAGATTTTTCTAATTTTTGTAAATCAAATAATATTAAAGACTTTTCAAAAAAAGATACCGATTTATTGAATTACATACTATTTAATAAAGAATCTAAAGATTTTTATTTATCATCCAATAAAAATACATACAATGACATTGTAGGTCTTCAAGAAGGCTTTGGTTTGTATATAGAATAAACAATTTATTATTTTCAATAAAAAACATATGAATATTTGGAATGAAATTCAAAATGAAGTGAAATTAAGAATTGAGGCTGAACCTTCACTTGAACCATATTTAAATCAATTAATATTATCTCAAGATAACTTAATTAACTCAGTTGCAGCTGTTTTAGCATCCAAACTAAATAGTGATGCTTTATCGTCAGATAAAATAAAAGAGTTTATTTTAGATGTTTATCACAAGTGCGATCACATTGAAGAAGACTTAATAAATGATATTGTTTTTTTTAAAGACCATGATCCGGCATGTAAATACTTTTCAACACCAATTTTGTTCTACAAAGGTTTTCAAGGTCTTGCCACCTATAGAGCTGCACACTGCTTATGGAATAACGACAGACATACAATGGCGCTATTTTTTCAAAATAGAGCATCAGAGATTTTTGGTGTAGATATTCATCCTGCAGCTGAAATTAAGGGAGGTGTAATGATTGATCATGCTACTGGAGTTGTTATAGGAGAAACTTCTAAAATTGATGAAAATGTATCCATATATCAAGGAGTTACACTTGGTGGAAAAGGTTTTGAAATAGGTGATAGGCATCCAAAAATAAAATCTGGTGTTTCAATTTTTGCATCTAGTACTGTGTTAGGAAATATTACTATTGGTAAAAATGCAAAAGTTGCTGCAGGAAGTCTTGTTCTTAAGGATGTTGAAGCTGAAACGACTGTTGCTGGAATTCCAGCTAAAAAGCTTTAACGCTTTATACTGAATTAAGTAGCTTTTTCTCTTCCTCATTCATTTCTGGTTCAATTGAATCAAATAAAATACTAGACATATACCTTTCAGCTGTATCAGGAAGCATACATAAAATATTTGATCCTTCTTTAGCGTTTTTGGCAATTTCTACAGCAATGGCAAAAGTTGATCCACCTGAGACCCCTGTAATAATACCTTCTTTTTTTGCTAATTCATGTGACCAAAATAGACCATCATCACCAGATACTGGAATTAATTCGTCATAATATTTTTTATCAATTGATTCTTGTAAAACAAGAGGGATGAAATCAGTAGTCCAACCTTGTATAGGATGAGGGTTCCATGCAGGGTGTGATTCTGATGCTGAACCGTCGTCATTTCTATTTTGTTTTTTATCACTACCAATTAATGGCGCTACATCTGGTTCGGTTAAAATTAATTTAGTATTAGGAAGTTTTTCTCTTAATGTTCTAGATACCCCAGTAAAAGTCCCTCCAGTACCATATCCTGATACCCAGTAATCTAATCCAATATCCTTAAAGTCATTATAAATTTCTATTCCTGTTGTTTCTTCGTGAATATTGGCGTTATCTTCATTTTCAAATTGTCTCGCAAAAAACCAGTTGTTTTTATGAACTAATCTTTTTGCAACATCATATGCGCCAGTTCCTCCCTCAGATGCAGGTGTTAAAATTACTCTTGCTCCAAGAAATCTCATTAATTTTCGTCTTTCTATAGATGCGCTATCTGGCATAGTTACCACTAGAGGATAATTCTTAGCCGCACAAACCATTGCTAGACCAATACCTGTATTACCACTAGTTGCTTCAACAACCGTCTGACCTTTTTCTATAGATCCATTTTTTTCTGCATTCTCAATAATGCTTATAGCTAAACGATCTTTTACTGAACTAGCAGGATTAAAGAATTCAGCTTTCACATAAATATTTGTGTTATTTATAGAAATATTTTTAACCTTTATAGACGGAGTATTTCCGATAGTTTCAAGGATATTTGAGTAGATCATATGTTATTAATATATAGATTTAAGACACTTATTAGTAGTATAAAATGATATATTTATTGATATATTTTAAATATAAATTTATTTGATAGGGAGATTTTATGAAATTTTATTTAATACTAGGACTATTTGTAATGTCTGTTTCTTTAATTGCACAAAATACTACTATTGGCGATGTTGATATGGGTGAAGTTAATAATAGTAAGGCATTTGAACAAATTAAAAAAATGTTAGGAAAATGGGAAGGAAAACTATATCAACAATCAGGTGCTGTAGTTGATACATCTTCTGAATTTAAACTTGTTTCAAATGGAAATACAATTGTTGAAAAATTAGTTGAAGACGGAGTTGAGATGATGACAACATATTCAGATAAAGATGGCGAGCTTGTAATAAAACATTATTGTGCTCTTGGTACTGAACCAATGTTTACTGTTGATACACTGAATGAAAATTCAATACAACTCAAATCAGATCCTTCACCTGGTTATCATCCGAAACATCATAATTTTGTTGAATCTATTGGGTGGACTTTTACAGGTAGTGATAGTGTGAAAGTTGATGCTTCATTAAACTTAGATGGAAAATTAGAAAAACAATATTCACTAATAAAAAGAGTAGATTGATAAATAAAATAAAATTATTTTTTATAAGTTTAATTTCAACTTTTAGTTTTTCTAACGAATATGAAATAACTGTTTTAGCGACAAATATCTCAAACTATGGCGGCTTTGGTGAATGGAGCTTTTCAGCTTTGTATGAAAACAATGATGAATCAATATTGTTTGATACTGGGTTTCACGAAGACACTACTGGTGGCTTAATTAAATTAAGGCAAACATATAAAAAAATAAACCCAAAATCATTTTCTAAGGTATATGTTGCAAGAGGTTTTTTTGAGCAGCGTTATCTTGAAAATGGTCAGAAAGTAGGACCTGGTAATTTTGATGATTCAAATGAATTCAAAATTGCTGCTGAAAAAGAGGGCATAGATTTTATAATTTTAGACAATCATTTTTTAGTTTCCAGAAATCTTTATGCAACGGGCACAGTAGAGAGAACTGACGAATATTTCAATGGACCAAAAGGTATTTATACAGATGTTGAATTAACTAAGCCTGATATTATAAAGGATGATCAATCTGTCGGGATGTTAACAGATAAAGGTTGGGTAATGATGTCAGGATGCGGACATTCAGGAATTATAAATACTGCTAAAAAACTTCAATCAATTAAAAATGTTCCGGTATATGGAGCAATTGGAGGATTTCATTTATTTAGAGCAGATGATGAAACAATCATTAATACAGCTAACTGGTTTAAGGATAATGGATTAACAAAATTTATGGGTGGTCATTGCACAGGTATTCATGCTGCTAACGAAATTGCTAACATTATAGGTATTAAACGCGAAGATTTGTCGCATACAGCAGTTGGTAGTATATTGACTAAAGATTTAAATATTATCAGATCTTCAGTTGAGTAATTTATAAATCAATTTCTGAATTAGATCCTAGACCAGCTCCATATATTACGGCATTAAGCCAAAGTCTATTAGTACCTAGAGCAGAACCTCTATAATTTGGCTCACCTGAAAATAGTATAACCTGACCTTTGCCAACTTTTTCTCGAGTTAAATAGGCTGAATTTGCAATTCTTTGTGATGCTTCAGGCCAGACTAGACCACTCATTCTTACGTTAATATCTTTCCCAGCTGGAATCGTTGACCAATTTATAGCACGTGCACTTTCTTTTGATGGATCATTAATTAATTCACCAATTCTTACTGCTGCTTGAGCATTATCACTAGTCATTAGAATAGGGTAGTTACCATATAAAACAGGTAATACGTCTATAGCTCCAAATGTTAGCCAATGTTTCTGGTCTGTTCGTCCTGCAACCATTGCACCAGACGGCATAAAAATTGATTGCCATTTATCGCGTTTTTTTAAGTCCTCAGAAATTTTATCTGCACTTTCCCAGGGATAATTTATATTAAGGTTAACTTTGTTATTTAAAGCATCTTCTTTGTTAATATTGTTTTCAAGAGAATAAATCTCTCTCTGCAAATCAAAATTGTAATCTTCACTATTATCAAATGTATCTCTTAAGTGTTTTACATTACCAATTCCATTATCACCAATAAGAGATCTAGTACCATAATTATGAGCAATTAAAGTACCACCTTGTCTAACCCAATCATTTAATGATTTTTTTGAATTATCATCTAGAGCCCATCCACTAGGAACAACTATTGTGTTGTATCTTCTTAAGTCAGCATAACTTAAGATAGACGTATTGAGCTGGCTGTGTCTGATTCCTAAATGATGATCGATTGACCACCAGCTAACACCAACGTCATAAGAATTAAATCCTTCATGACTTAATATAGCAATCTGTGGTTTTTTAAGTAATCTAAAATGTCTTCCGCCCCAATCTGGTAGTTCTTCAGGACCAAAACCTGAATCAAGGGAAACAATTGAAATATTTAATTCTGATGCTACCTTACTAACAATGTCACTTAAATTAGTTATATTGGGATTATCCATGCGAATGACAGCTACGCTTCCTCTTGATAAGTTATACCCTGAAAGGCTTGCTTCTTTATCTATTATTCTTACTTGAACATCTTGTTCCATCAATCTAGCAGCAAAGGCTACAGAATTATCATCAACCCCATCAGTTGCCCATATTACTGCTTCATTACTAACGTCAATAGATTGATTTGATGACTCCCAATTAACTAAATTAGAACTTATATTTTCTGGAACAGTTATAGCCTCAAGACCATAAACCATGGAAAAATTAAATGCTGTTGTGTCGTACATTATTGATGAACCGTCTCTAAGAACACTTTGTTTTTCTTCAATCAATACTTCTTCATCTATATCGGCATCAAATTCCATTATTGCCGATATAAGAGGGGCCTCAGCTTGTCTATTCGGAATAATCATACTTCCTGGCGGAATAGTAAAATTTTCTTCAACATCACCTGTTTGTTTTAAAATATTTTTTACAAGAATAGGTTTCTCATTTTTATAGAGTTGAATATCTTGAAATTTTAACTTTTCAGCAAGTGTATTAATTCTTGTATTATTTTTAGTTGGTAATATTACAAATGTTCTATTGGCATAGTTGCTATCTCTAGAAACGTTATATCTTCTTCCTTCCCAAAAGTCTTGATACATTGATTTTGAGTTTTTGAGAAGAGTCTTAAGGTTCACCATAGTACTTACATATTGATGATGAACTGATTCCTTATATGATTGAATTGTTCCTTCAGGTCTTCTTACACCATCTTCTGCCATTCTTGATTGTTCATATAAAATTCCTAAAGTGCCCCTGAATTGAACATAAAATGAATAACCAGGATATAAATCTTCATGCCATTCACCTGTATAAAAACGCCAATCTCTTTCATCAAATGCGTTACCTTGATCTTGTGCAAATATATTTCCCCATTTAAGTAAGTCTTTATCAATATTTTTGTTTATAGGCTCTCGTGGCGGTCCTGTCATAAAGGTATCTTGTGGTCCCATTTCATGGGCGTCTACTAATATTTGAGGACTCCACTCATTAATAAGTTTTACTCTTCCTTGAGTCTCAGGTTGAGTTAAATATATCCAATCTCTATTTAAATCAAAGAAATAATGATTTGTTCTTCCATAGGGCCAATCACCTGTATGAAGTAGTGATTGATCGTCATAATTGGGTGCTGTTCCTCTATATTCTTGTAATGATTTAGCAAATCTTGCTCTTCCGTCAGGATTCATCATTGGATCAATAATGATCAGCATTTTATCTAGCATATCAAGAGTTTCAGGATCCTCGCTAGCTATGAAATGATATATTGCTGCTAATGCAGCATCTGCACCAGAGGTTTCATTTCCATGAATTGAATATGCCATCCATGCAATTGCAGGCAACTCATCAATTAAAGCTCTAGCTTTATTACCATTTGTATTTTCTCCATCAGATAGTAGATTTATGTTTTCTTTTATTTCATCTAATTTTGATAAGTTTTCTGGTGATGATATAAAGATTGCATAAAGCGGACGACCTTCATGACTTTTTGCATACTCCTTAACAATCATTCGATCAGATTGTTTTGCCCAACCCAGTACTGCATTAGATATTTGATAGGGCGCAGCAACACGTTCTCCAACTTCAAATCCTAAATATACTGATGGTCTATCAATTTCACTAGAATATGTTCCATCTAAAATAACACCCTCATATAAATCTTCTGACTTTGAAGTAGGTTCCATTAATGTATTAGCACTAATATTTAATGAAACTAATAATAGAGAAAGTGTTTTTATTTGCATTTTATTACCCCAATAAGATGTATATGTTTATATTGAATAATATAATAAAAGTATAAATTAATGGAGTTAATATGAAAAATTTAGTAATTGTTTCTTTTCCTGCAAAAGAGGGCATGTTAGAAAATCTTAAAGAAACTTTAAAAGCTGCTTTACCAGATACAAGATCATTTGATGGATGTATCTCAGTTGTAACTTATATAGAGGACGCATCTAATACTATTCATTTAATTGAGGATTGGGAATCGCTTGAACATCAAGCAAAATACTTAAACTGGAGAGTAGAGACTGGATTACTAGATATTTTGGAGCCTTTATTAGAAGGTGGCGCATCAGGATTAAAAGCAACAATTTGTGGAGAACCCCATCATGATATTTAAATCACAAACTCACATAATTATTACTCTATATTTTATAAGCTCTATAATTTCTGCAGATAATTTTGATGATCAAAGAGGAATGACGAAGTTACTTGGTATAGAGACATATAAAAGGTGTGCACAACAAATGAGTGACCCTAATGC
>LUMT01000891.1_pt1 | contig 11454 bp, 16 predicted proteins | sample 729741 | NCBI WGS metagenome assembly LUMT01 (sample SAMN03860299, study PRJNA289734) | marine metagenome | biome: seawater column; feature: ocean; material: water; isolation source: Red Sea water column Station 192 - depth 50m | place: Saudi Arabia: Red Sea | collected 2011-10-15 | depth 50 m
TTCCCCATGTCACCATTGGGTCAATTTCTGAACTATCTATAACTATTTCATGATCGTAATTTGCATCATTATCTGAGGGAAGAGATGACCAGTATTCTACTGCTTGATCCCAGTGTTCAGTTCCAGGGGCATAAGGTCTACCTTTTATATAATTAAAAGTTGTTTGATCTGGGCTAATTAATCCAGCGCGAGCACCAGCTTCAATGCTCATATTACAAATAGTCATTCTGCCTTCCATAGAAAGGCCCATGATAGATGAACCAGCATACTCAATTACATGACCAGTTCCCCCAGCTGTTCCAATTTTTCCAATTATGTACAAGATTAAATCTTTAGAATTTACTCCAAAAGGAAGTTCACCATTGACCGAAATTCTCATATTTTTTGCAGGATTTTGAACAATTGTTTGCGTAGCCAGAACATGCTCAACTTCACTTGTTCCGATACCAAAAGCGAGAGCTCCGAAAGCTCCATGGGTAGAGGTGTGACTGTCTCCACAGACAATTGTCATGCCCGGTTGGGTAATTCCCTGCTCAGGACCAATGATATGAACAATACCTTGTCTTTGGTCCATTAAATCAAAATATTGAATTCCATGCTCTTTAGTGTTTTTTGCTAAAGTTTCGACTTGAATTTTACTTTGTGGGTCCTCAATATTTTGTCTATTTATAGTAGGAACATTATGGTCTGCGACAGCTATCGTAGCCTCTGGTCTATGAACGGGACGATTGGATAGTTTTAATCCTTCGAAAGCTTGAGGGCTAGTTACTTCATGAACTAAATGACGATCAATATATAAAAGATTAGTCCCATCTTCTCTTTGACCGACAAGATGCTCAGACCAGATTTTATCAAAAAGTGTTTTTGGGCCTTGGTTGCTCAAGATAATACTTTTAGCTTTTAGTTTCTGCCTCTTCTATTTTTTTCTCTACAGGCTTTTCCTCTTTTGGCTCATCTTCAACTTTGGGTTCTTCTTGTGGTGATGATTCCTCTGATTTAGTTTCTTTAATTTCTTCTTTAGAGTTGTCTTCAGACTTAGGGGCTTCTTGAGATGAAGTTTCCTCTGTTTTGGTCTCTTTAGCTTCTTCCTTTGGTGTTTCGTCAGTTACAGGTGTATCTGATTTATTTTCTTCAGTACTAACCTCTGAAATTTCTTCAGCATCTTCGATTGTGGATACAAATTGGTTATCATCATATGATCGACCGTCAGTTCTTTCTGCAATTCTTGCTTTTTTACCAGACAAACCTCTTAGATAATATAATTTAGCTCTTCTTACATCACCAACTTTTACACGTTCGATTGAGTCGATAACATTACTGTATAATGGAAAAACCCTTTCAACACCTTCACCACTAGAAATTTTTCTAACAGTAAATGAAGAATTAAGACCGTTATTTTTTTTACCAATACAGACACCTTGAAATGCTTGCACTCTCTCTTTATTTCCTTCTTTAATCTTAACGTTAACTTTGACAGTGTCACCTGGCGCGAAGTCTGAAACCTTTGAACTTTTTAAAATCTGCTGAATTTGTGATTGTTCGTAATTTTTAATAATTTCATTCATTGTGTGCTCCATCCAATATTAATATATGGGTGGTATCAGAGCGGCATATTCTACTCATTTTTGTTTTTTTTTAAATAGTTTTTAAATAAATCTGGTCTATTTTTTTCAGTATTTTCCAACGAATTTTGGTGTTTCCAAAGATCTATATCAGCATGTTTACCACTCACGAGTATAGAAGGTACTTCTATTTCTGAATGATCAGGGGTGATCCATGGGTTTGGTCTAGTGAATTGATCATGTTCAACTAGTCCATTTTGAAATGACTCAATAGTGTGGGTATCATTATTTCCAAGAACACCAGGTTGAAGTCTCATTAACGCCTCAATAAATAATAATGATGCTATCTCTCCTCCGTTTAATATGACATCGCTCACAGAAATTTCTTGAAATTCATAATAATCAATTACTCTTTGGTCAATGCCCTCATATCTACCATTTAGTAAAATAAAATCTTTATTTAAATTATAATTAGTTAATTTTTTTTGAGTGAGTTTTTTACCTTTGGCAGAAAAACATATTTTAATACAGCTATCTAATTCATTTTTATTAAAGTTTGCTTCGATAGATTTTGAAATTATATCAGGTCTTAATACCATACCTGCGCCACCACTAAATGGTTTATCATCAACAGAGTTCGCAGATAAATCACTGTAATCTCTTATGTTGATAGTATTGATTTCGAAATGATTTTTTGACAGAGCTTTGCCCAACAAGCCATGTTGTAAAATTCCAGGAAAAACTTCCGGAAATAAAGTAAGAATATTAAATTTTAACATTAATTTTTAATTATAATTTTTTTTTCTTTAATATTTACAAATGGAAAGTTTTGCTCAGTAAATCTGAAAAATTCCTTTTTTTTACTTTTAATAAAATATATTTCCAATAAATCCCCTGCACCAAAATTTACAACTGAAGCAACTTCTCCAACTCTCTGGTCTTTATTATCAAATACCTCAAGGCCCTCTAAATCGTGGAAATAATATTCATTTCCTTTTACTGGTGATAGTTGTTCTTTTTTTAAAAAAATTTTTTTATTAACAAACTTTTCAATGTCTGTTCTATTATTTATTTCGTCGATTGTTATAAGTGGGCTTTTTTTATCAAAAGATACTAGTTTTAAGTTAATAGTTTTTTCATTATCTAAATAAAATTTTTTAAATTGATTTACATCACGATCATCATTTAAATAACTGTGAAACCTTAGCAGACCCTTAGTTCCTTTAGGTCTGCCAATTACACCAACTTGTATGAAACGCTTCTCAAAGGGAGTCACAAGTAATTACTCTTTAGTTTCGGGTTTATCCTCTGAAACCTCAGTTGAACCCTCTTCCTCTTTGGGCTCTTCTTTTGCAGGAGCATCTTCTTTCTTTTCCTCCGGCTCAGAAGTCTCTTCTGTCTTCACCTCTTCAGCTGGTTTTTCAACTGCTGCTTCTTCAACAGGCGGTTGCTCCTCTGTGGTAGTTGCCTCCTCAGTAGGTTTTTCGTCCTCTGCTTTAGCTGCTTCTTCAGTAGCTTTTGATGCTGCTTCTTCTTTCGCTTTAACTCTTTCTTGGGCCTTTGCCTTTGGTAAATGCTTTTTTGTTTTCTCAGTTATTTTTGGAGCTTCCATCATTCCTAATTCAGAGAGAATTTTTTGAACTCTTTCTGTTGGCAGCGCTCCAACCTTAAGCCAATGTTCAGCTCTTTCTTTGCTAAGCATTACTCTTTCCTTGTGATCCTTGGGAACCATTGGATTGAAGTTGCCAATTTTTTCAATAAAGTTACCGTCTCTTGGTGCTCTCTCATCTGCAACCACAATTCTATAGAAAGGTCTTTTTTTTGAACCTCCTCTTGCTAGTCTTATTTTTGTCGCCATGATTTCTCCCTTCTGTATTTATTCAATCGTTGGCATTTGGTTTCCGCCTAATAAACTTTTTATTTTATTTGCAAAACCTGGTTTTTGAGCTTGTTTCATAAGTTTTTTAGTTTGCTCAAATTGTTTTAAAAGCCTGTTGACCTCGTGTACCTGTCTACCAGACCCTGTTGCTATTCTTCTTTTTCTTGAAGCTTTTAGTAAATCAGGATCAACTCTTTCTTCTCTTGTCATTGAGCAGATTATTGCTATTTGATGATCAATAACTTTTTCGTCAAAATCTCCGCTCTCCATCATGTTTTTTATTTTGCTGACACCTGGCATGTGTGACATTAGTCCAGACATTCCGCCCATTTTTTTCATTTGAGTAAACTGTTTTAAAAGATCATTCATATTGAATTTCCCACTCATCATCTGAGATTGGAGATTTTCCATTTCTTTTTGATCAAAATCTTTTTGTGCTTTTTCAACTAATGAAACAACATCTCCCATACCAAGAATTCTAGAAGCTATTCTCTCTGGGTGAAAAACTTCAAAATCTTCAATATTTTCTCCTGATCCAAAGAAACGAATTGGCAAACCTGTTTGATATTTTGCTGAAAGTGCAACTCCTCCTCTTGGGTCTGCGTCTAATCTTGTTAATATAAAACCAGTAAGTGGTGCTGTGGAGTTAAAAGACTCTACAACGCTTAGGGCTTGTTGACCCATCATTGAGTCTAAAACAAGTAAATTCTCTTGTGGTTTTGCTAGATCATGAATTGTTTTAAGTTCTAAAAGTAATTCCTCATCTGTACTAATTCGACCTGAGGTATCTATAATTAAAACATCCGATAAAAGTTTTTTACTTTGTTCAAGAGCATTATTGACAATATCTTTTATATTTTCATTTATTGGCTCAATAAACTGAATATTATTTTTTTGAGATAAAATACGAAGTTGGTCTATAGCAGCTGGTCTTCTTAAATCTGTTGACACAAGTGCTACAGATTTATTAAGAGAATTTTGACAGTAATGAGCAAGTTTTGCAATTGATGTTGTTTTACCTGCACCCTGCAGACCACACATTAAAAAAGTTGAGGGTTTATTTTTAAAGTTTAGCTCGCTACTTTGAACACCAAGTATTTCTGTTAGTTCATCACTTACTATTTTAATTATTTGTTGTCCTGGCTGGACGTTTTCAATTACTTTTTGACCAAGTGCTTTTTCTTGGATTTTTTTAATAAGATCTTTAGATACTTTAAGAGAGACATCTGCCTCTAACAAAGCAACTCTAACCTCTCGCAGGGTTGTCTCTAAATCTTTTTCAGTGATAGCCCCTTTATTTGAGAGACCTTGAAAAATTCCAGTTATCTTATTTGTTATATTTTCTAACATTTAAAAAATAAAAAAAATCGGCGAATGATACTCATCGGCCGACTAATTTTTCCTTTATTTAGTGAGGAATTTATATCACTATAGCTGGTCTATGAAAATACCTTTTATGAAAGCTCAAGGAGCAGGAAATGACTTTATTATTGTGGATAAAAACGTTGATTTCATTAGAAAGTCAAAAAAGGTTATTAAAAGACTTTGTGACAGGCGTTTTGGGGTAGGTTGCGATCAATTAATTCTAATAAAAAAAATCAGTTCATATTACCAAGTTACATTTTATAACTCAGATGGCTCACTTGGGAAAAATTGTGGGAATGGATTGCGATGTGCCTACAAATTTTTAGTTGAAATAAAAAAAGTTAAAAAGGCAGTCATTAAAACTCATAAATTTTTACATTTTGGTAAGAAAACTCAAAAGGAATACAAAATCAATGTTGGGGAAGTAACTTTAGATTGGAAAAAAATTCCTTTATCCAAAAAAATGGACTCTCAAAGTATTCAAATTAAAAGAATAAAGATACCTGGGTTAATAAAAATAATGGGGGCAAATATTGGAAACCCTCATTGTGTAGTATTAGTAAAGAATTTAAAGCTAATTAAATTAAATATGTTAGGGCCTTTACTTGTAAAAAATAAATTATTTCCTGATCAAGCTAATATTACTTTTGTAGAGGTATTAAAAAAATCTAAAGTGAAAGTATTATTTTGGGAGAGAGGTGGCGGACATACACTAGCATGCGGTTCAGGAACTTGTGCTACTGCTTTTGTTTTAAATCATAATGACTTTGTGTCCTCTAAAATCAAAGTGGTTACTGAACGATCAGTATTAAAAACAGAAATCAAGGACAAGATGGTATTCCTTCAAGGCCCTGCAGAGTTAGTTTATCAATCATCGGTTAATATTTAAATGTCTAAAGTTGTTAATTTTGGATGTCGACTAAATAACTTTGAAGGAAAAAAAATTGAAGAATTATTAGCAAATAATAATGAAAATATGGTTGTTATAAACTCTTGTGCTGTCACAAATGAGACTGAGAGGCAGGTAAGACAAACTATTAGAAAAATTAAAAAAGAATATCCCGATAAAAAAATTGTAATGACGGGTTGTGCTGCACAAATATCTCCAGATAAGTATTCTTCAATGACTGAGGTTGATAAAGTTATAGATAATATAAGTAAACTGAAATCAGAAACTTGGACATCTTTGCTAGATGAAGAGCTCGAAGTAGATTTTAAAGAAGACATATTTGACTCTCCTCAAGATATCCGCCCATCTTTAGATAATAAAAACCTTAACATCAGAGAAAGCCTTGTAGTTCAACAAGGATGCAATCATAGGTGTACATTTTGTATTATTCCTTTTGGTAGAGGTAATAATAGGAGTTTTGATCCTTTTTACTTGATTGATGAGGTAGAAAGAGTTGTAGAAAATGGTGTCAAAGAAATTGTTTTAACAGGTGTTGATATATCAGATTATGGGAGCGATTTTGATCACAAATATAACATGAGCAATTTAATTTTAGATATTTTAGATAAAACTAAATTACAACGTCTTCGACTCTCCTCAATAGACTGTGTTGAAGTTGATGAAAATTTTAATGAAGTGCTAAAAAATCAAAGAGTAATGCCGCATCTTCACCTTAGTATACAGTCTGGTGATGACATGATACTGAAAAGAATGAAAAGAAGACATAATTCGAAAGATGTATTTCAATTTGTTGATCGTTGTAAAAAAATTAGAAAAGATATTTCATTTGGTGCAGATATTATTGCAGGATTTCCTACGGAAACGGATACGATGTTTAAAAATACATACAAACTATTAAGAGAAAATGAAATTTCTCACCTCCACATATTTCCTTTTTCTCCAAAAAACAATACTCCTGCCTCAAGGATGCCTCAGGTTTCTAAATCAATTATTAAAAAGAGAGCAAAAATTTTAAGAGATCTTGGTGAATTAATTTTAAAAAAAGTAAAATCCAAACTTTCATTACCAAGGGAGATCCTTATTGAAGAGTTAAATTCAGGATTAGCTATTGGATATGATCAAAATTATATCAAACATAAAGTACCCTTAGTAGGTGTACCCGTTGGAGAAGTTATCAGGGTTTAATGTTTTTTTTAAAAAAAATCTTTCAAAAGAATTTAAATATAGATGAGATAGAGGATCTTTTGTTTGATAATGGTGTAGAACCAAAATTTGCAGATTTAATTATTTCAAAAATAAAAGAAAATAAATCACAAGAAGAGACTTGAACATTTCACAAATCAATTTGAAGTGCCCATTCATAAAGGTAATAATATGGAAGATCCATCTGCTGTTATTTTTCAAGGTATTGATAATCTGAAAGAGAGTGATGTTATTATTGTTGATACATCTGGGAGACAACATAACAACAAAAACTTAATGGCTGAACTAAAAAAAATCTCAGATATAGTTTCAAAAAAATCTGATCAATTTAATTTAATAAGGGCTTTTTTGACATTAGATGCTAATACTGGCCTTGCATCAAAACATATAATAGAAGGTTTTCAAGAATATATCACTTTAGATGGTATTATTTTAAATAAGGTAGATTCTAATGCCAAGTATGGAGCTCTTCTAACAATAATAAATGATTTTGATATTCCTGTAGTATTTGAAGGATATGGCGAAGGCATGAGTGACTTAAGAGAGTTTCAATTTGAAGGATATTTAGATAGACTATTATAAAATGAAACAACTCTTTGAATTTTTTCCCTTAATTGTTTTTTTCGCAGTCTATTATAAATCAGATAAAGATCTCTATTTAAGTATTGCTGCTGTAATAGTTGCAACATTTATTTCTCTTATAGCCATCTATTTCAAAGAAAGAAAAATTTCAACAATGATGTTAGTAAGTACAATTATCTTAGTTGTTTTTGGTGGTTTAAGTATTTTTCTAAAAAATGAGATATTTTTTAAAATGAAACCAACAATTATAAATGCTCTTTTTGCTGCAGTTTTGATTGGAAGTACGTTAATTAATAAACCTGTTTTAAAGTTATTATTAAACTCATCATTAAAATTGACTGATGAGGGTTGGGGATTAATGAATAAAATGTGGTCAAGCTTTTTTATTCTTTTAGCTGTTTTAAATGAAATAGTTTGGCGGACTCAAACAACTGATGTTTGGGTAAATTTTAAAGTATTTGGAATAATGGGAATTACTATTGTGTTTACAATAATTCAAATTCCATTGCTAAAAAAACATTTTATTAATCAGCCATAAGGGCTTGAATTCCAGGAAGATCTTTGTTCTCCAGCGCCTCAAGAAAAGCACCGCCAGCTGTTGAAACAAAATAAAAATTTTCAAATCTTTCCTCAGCCATGTTGATTGCTAAAATTGTGTCTCCACCACCTATGACAACATCTGCTTGAGATTTTGCAAGAAGATGTGCTAAATTCACTGATCCCTTTGAATATTTATTGTCTTCGATCATTCCCATAGGTCCATTCCACAAGACGATATCACTGTTACCTATAAGTTTTTCTAAAACTGTGTGTGAAGAAACTGATATATCTAGTATTTTAAAATCGATTATATTTAAAAAAATTATTAGCCATTGCCCCTCCAATAAAAATATCTGAGCAAGAGGATGTTAAAGATAGAAGTGTTTTTATTTTAGTTGAAACTTTTGATCCGCCAATGATCGCTAATTTTTTCTTTGGAGATTTTTTTATATTATTTATTGCTAAAATTTCTCTTTCAAAATTAAATCCAGGTGCTGACAATATATTTTTAGCCATTTGATTAACTGATGAGTGAAATCGGTGAGAAGCAGAAAAAGCCTCATTAACATATAAATCTAATTTATCTGTAATAGACTTACTAAATTTTAAATCATTTTTTATTTCTCCCTCAAAAAATCTTATATTCTCTAAAAGGCTTATAGTTGACTTATCAACATCTATTTCATTAAGGCCACTATCTAAAAAACTATCATAACTAATAAAATTTAATTTTAACTCCAACATATCCTCAAACTGATCAATTAATTTTGAGAAAGAATACTTCTCATCAAAATTTTCTTTTGGTCTTCCAAAATGTGAAATAAGAAAAATATTACATTGTTTATTTTTAATAAAATCGATCGTCTCCTTAGATCTATCTAATCTGGTTTTATCTGTAATTCTAAAATTTTTATTTATAGGAACATTGAAATCGACTCTAATCCCTACATTTTGGATTTTTTCAAAGTTCAAATTTTTAAGAGATTTCATATTTATTCACATTTTTTTAATCATTTTAGGCTAGATTACTACTACTATATATAGTATAAAACTACACATAAAAGGAACTAAATAGAGTAGGTATATAGAAAATGTCTTGGAATAACCAAAAAGTAGAAGATCTTAAAAAACTTTGGAATGAAGGGGTTGCTACTAGCCAGATTGGCGTGCAGCTTGGATTTACTAAAAATGCCGTTATTGGTAAGGCTTTTAGACTTGGTCTTGAAAGACGTCAAAACTCCAGAAAAAAATCAACTCAAAATCAACAGTTTTCTTCTGTCACCATGTACAGAGAAACCAGCAATTCACTATTGTGGTGGTCAAAATATTCCAACAAAACCATATTGTATTGAACATTATAAAAAAGCATATAATGTTGATGAAAAATATTTAGATAAACTTTTGGATTTTTTACATGAGAAAAACTAATTGTTTATATAAATAGTTTTTCCAGATCCGTTTATCCAATTCCAAATTAACTTTTGTAATGAGGTACCTTCAAAATCTTTATAATATAAATCAGTAGCTGTCATAACATGCCCCCACTCAATATTTCCTTTTAACTTTCTTTCTTCAGCATTAATTGAAAAACCAGCATTATAAAAAGTTGCGTCTTCATTTATAGATTGTCTCACTTTATCTAAATTACCTTTCATGTAAGGATCACCTATGTTCCAAATAAAAAAAACATTATTCAAATTATTTCTTTCAAATAATGGTCTTGAAGAAAAACAATTTGCCCAATGAGAGTCTTTACAATGCTCGACCCTGTCATTATATAAAAACTTTACAATTTTAGGCCATGGTCCATCATTCCATCCTAAGCGAACATTTAAAGACTCTGCGTCTAACCAAAAACTATCAGCAATAATATATGGATTATCATATCTTTTAATTAGATCGACGTTTAAACCCAAAGCCAAGGACCCAGCACTATAGCCTGCAAAAATTAATTTACCTGCTTTTTTAAACTTTTCATCATACTGGTTAAAAATGTCCTCGATAATGTATCGACCATGAAAATAAACTTTTTTTCCATCAATATTGTTTACGTGCGTGCCCTGATGTATGTCATTGCTACAATAAGGAATGTAAATGACGTTATAGTTGTTGTTAATAAAGTCCTCAACCATAAAAGTTTTACCTCTTTCATTTGAAACTGCAGGAGATTTCAATCCGTTATTTCTTGATCTGTATTGGTCTTCGTTAGCAGCTACACCCCCTCCTTGAATATACATTAACCAATTATTTGTATTACCCTCAAAAAAGGTAAATGTCGCTTGTTCACCGTTAGAGCATAAAGCTTTAGGGTCTTTTGTTTCTATTAACTGGGCATTTGAGAAAGATGTTAAAAGTAAAAGATTTAATAGAAAAAAAATTTTTACCATAAGTAATTTATAAAAATTTTTTTTAATATGTCAAAGTTATTGGCGCGCTTGGCAGGAATCGAACCTGCGACCCCCAGATTAGGAATCTGGTGCTCTATCCTACTGAGCTACAAGCGCCTTTTTGTATACTTCATAATAATAATTCATAAAATATAAACTATGAAAAAAAAAGCTGATGAATACCTATATAATGAAGCACTAAAATACTTGGGTAAATATCCAGCAACTAAAAAAAAAATTTCTGAAATTATAGAAAAAAGACTTAAAAATAAAAAAATATATCAAAAGATAATTTTCCCAGAGAATATCTCTAAACAAGAACTTATTGAGAATATTGTTCAAAAATTAGATGAGTTGAAGATAATCAACGAAAGACACTTCATTGAAACAGTATTTCATTATTATGAGCAATCCTTATTTTCTATCAAAAAAATTAAAAATAAACTGTTTCAAAAAGGTTTTGAACAAAGCTTAATTGAGGAATATATCTCTAAAAAAATATCTGAAAATCCAGATTTAGAGGTGGATATTTTAAAGCGATTTATTTTAAGAAAAAAACTTTCAAAATTAGAAACTAGTGAGCTTAAAAAAAAACTTTATCAACAAAGTTTTTCAGAGAATTCTATTTATAAAGTGATTAAAGATTAATTATTTAGAGGCTGGAGCTTCGATAGTTTTAGATGTTTCTTCAGTATTTACAGGTGCTTGATCCTCGGAGTCTTTATCTTTTTTAGTTTTTTTAATAATTATTTGCTTACCTCTATACATGCCAGTACTCAGATCAATGTGATGGGGTCTTCTCAATTCACCTGATTTTTTGTCTTCTGCAAATAGCTGAGTTCCTGCTCTATGATGAGAGCGTCTCATGTTCCTTTTTGAGGGAGTGGTTTTTCTTTTAGGTACCGCCATAACGAAGCGATAACATATTAAAAATTTGTATAAATTACAATAATAATGTATAAATCTGCCCACAATGCAAGAAGAGCAAATCGATTTAGGTCACAAAAGAACATGCCCATGTGGTAG
>LUMT01002087.1_pt1 | contig 11445 bp, 9 predicted proteins | sample 729741 | NCBI WGS metagenome assembly LUMT01 (sample SAMN03860299, study PRJNA289734) | marine metagenome | biome: seawater column; feature: ocean; material: water; isolation source: Red Sea water column Station 192 - depth 50m | place: Saudi Arabia: Red Sea | collected 2011-10-15 | depth 50 m
CGATGGTCCTGGATGACTATGATGGCACGACGTGGACACCAAGCCGTATGACCCGCTACAACTACGGTCTGTTGCCTGAACGTGGTCAATCGACTTGGCAAATCCCGAATTGGTATCAAGTTCCAAATGGTCAAAGTGCAAGGCTTGCCAATTATCAACTGATCTTGGAGCCGACATTTCAGCGTTGGGTCTATAGTCTTGATCATAGCGTGTCACAGTTTCCGCTACGCATGAAGCCTGATTTAAGCATTCAGTCTTTTGGAGAAATTGCTCGTCGAGAGCAGTTTGATCTTGCCTATATTATACCAAAACCACGTGCCAATATTGTGCTAGATGACCTAACTCGGCAGTATAGTTTGGCGTTGCCAGAGGGGCGTAATACCCAAACATTGGCATTTGCACAGCAACTATTTCAACAACAAGGCAATGATCCTAAGCGTTATGCCAATGCCGTTCTCAGTTGGATTCGCACCAATAATTTCAGCTATACCTTATCACCGCCATTGCTTGGTGAAGAACGCATTGATGATTTTCTGTTTCGGACTCGATCAGGATTTTGTGAACATTATGCTTCGGCATATACCAATTTAATGCGGATGGTCGGTATTCCTGCTCGTGTTGTGGTGGGCTATCAAGGCGGAAAGTCTGCGCCTGATGGTGCGTCTTGGGAAGTGCGTCAGCTCGATGCGCATGCGTGGACGGAAGTTTGGTTTGCAGGTGAAGGTTGGGTGCGTATTGATCCGACTGCTGCGATTGCGCCTGATCGGGTTAATCTCGGCATGCAAGACTATGCCAATCAAAATGATACTGTATTTGGTGATAGTGCACTGAGTAATTGGTCGGGCTCAAGCAACCTGCTCATGCAAGCTCGGATTTGGATGGACTATGCCAGTTATCAATGGCAAAGCAAAGTAGTGGGCTTCGATCAAGGCACACAACGAGATTGGCTAAAGAAATTTTCTATTGATAATTTGTCTGAACAGTTGATTGTACTCATCGTAACATTGATTACTGTAATTGGCTTGGTGGTATGGTGGTTATCCCGTCAGCAAAAAATAAAACGTTCCAAGCTCGATCAAGCGATAGAAAATCTCTCTAAACGACTACAAAAAATTGGATTGAACCGTCAGCTAAATGAACCCGTATTAACATGGCTTCAACGGATACAACTTGATAATCAAGCCAATCAACGCTTATTAGCACAGCAACAGCTTGATGAAATTATTCAGCGATATACGCAACATCAATATATTGCCAAGTTGAGTGATGCGCAGTTGCACGAGCTTATACAGTTGTTGGCGAAATATACAATCACACCAAAAAGCTAAAAAAACACTTGTCTATCTAGGCAATAGTGCTATTATTCGCATCACTTAGGCGTATAGCTCAGTTGGTTAGAGCGCTACGTTGACATCGTAGAGGTCAGCAGTTCGAATCTGCTTACGCCTACCAAGTTACAAAAAGACTGATAAGCTATGCTGATCAGTCTTTTTTATTTTCTGTTATTCATCAAAAATAAAAAAAACGCATCAAGCGTCATTTTTTATCGATTGCTAAAATCTTTGCGATCAGTGTGGCGTTGGTTGGATCACTTGCTGAATTTCTTTACGTGTATAGCCGCGAGAAAGCAGAAGTTTCTTGAGCCCAGAGATCAGGTCTTGATCTTGCGTGTTGCCAAGGATTTGAAAAAGTTGCTCGCAAGATTTACCTGCGTAGTCATTTTCAATGCATGCTATATGGTTGCGCTGTGTATTTTGATGTTGATTCGACAATACAAAACGATGTAATAAACTCATACAATTCGATTCTTTTGAAACAGATAGTGCGCACTATACGCCTCTTTTGTAAAAATTCAACCGCTGGTAATAAAAAATTTAAACCATTGAAAAATATTAATATTTAATTATTTTATTGATGTCTATCACATAAACATTGCGTGTTTTTTACACATTTTTTTACAAGTTTTTGAATTTTACTGATTTGCAATGTCAAAGCGTCATGAAGTTGTCATCACATTTATTGCTGTCGAAATCATGAGGAAATAATTTTAAGTGTAAAAAATGCCATTTTAATGAGAATCATTATTATAAATGTTTAATTCCTAATGAGTCATCCTATACAATGCTCAGCTATATTTATCCCGAATATTTTCAGACTTTATTGTAGATCAGTGCTGATCTCAATTGGCTATATAGTTGCAAACATGAATCTAAATGTTAACCCAGTATCTCAAACTGGAAAATTCATCACAGGATTGATAATTTATTTATTTTCTTATCGTTGAAAGTGGGTAAAAAATATCACTTGTTATGATTGTATCGATATGCGTTTTATATAAATTCAGCTGATAAAATCAACGATTAAATAAAAATTAACTCCGAAGATGCCGCTACTAGTCGTTACCCTTGAACCCTAAAGTTCAAGGTGGAGATGACGTATCATTTTTCGGTTTTCTACTCAAGGTAGACATACACCCAAACCATACAGAACATATCCGTAAGTGATGATATCGGCTCAGGGGAATAGACCTGCTGGCGAACATCCCAGAGTTGGCTTTATTATAACGCTTGATTAAATCAATGTACAAACATCATATCAGTGGTTTCACTCATTTGTCGCTGAATTGCTAAACAATTAACACAAGCAAGGGCTAATCAAGTATCACTGAACTAGCCATTAGTTGCTTGAATTTGCGTGATTTGTTGATCCAACGCATCGACCATATCAGCAAGCGCATTCTCACACTGACTATATTGTTGTAACGATTTGTTCATCTCGATCACTTCTTGCATGAGTTGCAATGAAACCATGACTGCGACTTTTTGATTGTCCATACGTGGATTGGCGCTACGCATCGCTTTGAACTTTTGCTCTAGCAAATCGCCTGCGCTACGCAGTTCATCTTGTAGATTCGCAGGGCAACCTAGTTTGTAGACACTATCTAAAAGCCATAATTCGACGGCGGTATTCTCAGTCATTTGCTGTACTGTCCTCAAATTCTAATTGTTCTGCATGTGGGTGAGCCAATTGTTGAATGCTTAAGCTGTTGCTATCTTGTGCTGTACCCAAGATAGCAAGGCGTTGGATGATCGCTTCGACTTTTTGACGTGCTTGTTCATTTTTCTTCTGCAGTTGATCACGTACTTGACCAAGCTCTTTCAGTTGTGACTGGAGGCTTTCATTTTGTGTGCCGAGATTGTCATAATCGCTTTTGAGTTGATTCTTCTGTGTGATTAAAGCTTCAAAGCGTTTGCGCAATTCATTGCAACTATTTTCAAGTCGTTGATATTTATCAGATAGTGTTTGATGTTCTTGTTGCAACTGCTGATGCTGATCTCTGCCTTGTGTTAATGCACGGGCAGTATTCTGCTGTTGATCCTGTGCTTCTTGCAAAGCAGAACGTGCATCGTCTAATTGACGTTGCAAGTTTTGTGCAGTTTGCGCATGAATATGCTGTTGATCGGTTTGCTTTTGCTTTAAATCTTGGACGTGTTTGACCAAAATTTGCACTTGCTGTTGTAAATGCTGTAATTGTTCTAACATAGTGGTATCGCACAATGCCTATTTACTCGATAATATACTAGCAGTATAGAGATTGGAAAGACGAATGCAAGACGATATTACAGGTTGGAATGAGTGGAATGATGCATTTAACGGCATCGAAGAATTATCAAGTCCGAATGAGTTACACGGTATCTTGACAGGTATTGTTTGTGTAACGCAAGCGCCGACATTGGAACAGTGGCAAGCGATCCTCGATAGCCTACAAGTTCCTGAGTTATCTGCTGAGGCTTTACAGCTTTTAGCTGATGAAGCAGAAGATATTGCCGCATCTTTACATGATGATGAATTGGACTATTTACCAATGTTGCCTGATGATCAGCATTTGCTCGGTGAACGTGTTGATGCGCTTGCAGACTGGTGTGCGGGTGTGGTCGTGGTGATGAAGCCGAATGGATTGAGCACTTGCAAGATGTGGCTTCAGTTGAATTCGAAGCGGAAGATGACGATGAAGAGGGCGAGTTGAGTTATAACGAGCTGTATGAATTTGTGCGCTTAATCCCAGTCAGCCTGTCTACAGGACGTAAAAAAGTCGATGTGGCTGAAACTGCATTGCTCAAAGGTTCACACTTGAACGCTTCACCAAGCAAAAATACGTCAAATGTGGTGGAAATGTTTACGCCACATCGTCCAAGTTAAATATAAATAGAAATTAAATTTACGCTAATTTATCAAGGTATTCCTAGTGAGAAATAAGGTATACCTACATGAAAACCCCTCTAAATATCCCCTGAGAGTCACTGACTCGCAAGGGGAGACTTTTTGAAAAAAGGTATGCTATGTCTACACTCGATCAGTCTGTTTTTGCGTCACGTCGTGAGCAACTTGCCAAAGCTATGGGTGCAAATGCTATTGCTATCATTGCCACACGTGATGAAATGTACCGCAATCGAGATGCAGATTATAAATACCGTCCAGACAGTAGTTTTTACTATTTAACTGGATTTGCTGAGCCCGAAGCCGTTGCAGTGCTAGAAACAGATGATCAGGGCGGGCTGTGTTACACCTTATTCTGTCGTGAACGAAATCGTGCGATGGAAATTTGGAATGGCTATCGTGCAGGGATCGAGGGTGCATTAGCGCAATATGGCGCAGATCAAGCCTTTGTGATTGAAGATTTAGATGATGAAATCATTTCTCTACTCGCTGGAAAAGACAAACTGTATGTCCGTTTTGGTCAGACCAAAAAGTTCGATGTACGCGTCGGTGAGTGGTGTCAAAAAGTTCAGCTTAAACAACGTCAAGGCGGAACATCGCCACAGCATTTAATCCAGCTTGATGGTTTGCTCGATGAGATGCGCTTGATCAAATCCTCTGATGAGCTCGCATTAATGCAAATGGCTGGGAAAATCAGCGCAGAAGCGCATACGCGTGCCATGCAAAAAGTCCGACCTAAAATGATGGAATATGCCTTGGAAGCTGAGTTGCATTATGTGTTTGGACAGTATGGCGGTGTGCCTGCGTACAATACCATCGTCGGTGGTGGCGCAAACGCTTGTATTTTGCATTATGTCGAAAACAATCAAATGCTCAAATCAGGCGACTTGGTCTTGATCGATGCAGGCTGTGAATATCAATACTATGCAGGTGATATTACTCGTACTTTCCCAGTTAACGGCAAATTTACTGGGGAGCAAAAAGCGCTATATGAGGTTGTGTTGACTGCGCAACTGGCTGCGATAGATGCAACACAAGTAGGTAATCATTACAAACTGCCTCATGAGCAAGTCATTCGAATTCTCACAGAAGGCTTGCTTGATCTTGGCTTACTCAAAGGAGAACTCAATGAGCTGATCGAAACCGAAGCCTATAATCAATTCTTTATGCACGGTACAGGGCATTGGCTTGGGATGGACGTGCATGATGTAGGGCAATACAAAGTGAATGGTGAGTGGCGTGCTTATCAAGAAGGTATGGTGGTTACCGTTGAGCCTGGGCTTTATATTGCGCCTGATGATGAAAGCGTCGATGAGAAATGGCGTGGTATTGGGATTCGTATCGAAGATGATGTGATGCTGACCAATGATGCGCCGTTGATCATGACCAAAGATGTGGTGAAATCCATTGATGATATTGAGCATTTGATGGCAGACAGTCGTTAAGCTTTTATTGATTAAGATTATTTGAATGAAACGGTAAACTTGAAACAAAAAGCTAAGCTAAAAAAGCGAGGCAAAAAAAAGCAGTCTAGCGCTGATGTTAGACTGCCATATAACCGTGAAATTTCATTTTAATTTGACATAAACTATTTAAATATATAAACAATTTAGATGTTTCTCACTGACTTAGACAATTTATAACTGAGTCGATCACGGAATACAAGCAATAACTTTAAAATATTTAAAATAAGTCAAACTAACAACTTAGGTTTGAGTTAAAGGTTGCCAATTGTCTGCAAACTCTTGTTTTGCCATACGATTGAGGTGATCAAGTACCACATTTTGCAATTTTTCTAAGTCTTCTTGTTGTTCAGTATGTAGTGTTGCGATCAGTTGATTTGGTTGATGTTCTAGCGTGGCATGCGCAGTTTCAGAAAATGGAATCGTGGAGATATCTTTCTCTTGGGTGATTTCCATCTTGTGACGCCAATGGTTGACCAGCTTTTTGATGATGATTTCAGCATTGTCTGTGTCGATATTGAGCTGACTTGAATAGTTCATGCATAACTCCTGAGTGACTAAAATAATAAAAAGCCCCAAATCGAAATTTGGGGCTTTACAGTTTGATTTACTGTTGTTGGTTTTGCGGTTGTTGATCAATGTATGGATTGTCCAACGGCAATGTTTGGTCAATTTCCATATCAAAAATATCGGTCAACATGCTGTCAAAACGCTTGATATATTCAAATGTTCTTGGAACGTTAAGCCTTTGAACTGACCTTTGCTTTCAGCACGTTTGAACTTTTCCCATAACGGTTCGATGTTGAGCAACATTTGGAATGTGCTTTCCATGCGACCAGTCACGTCATTAGGATCAAGGCTATAATGCACATGTTTTTTCAAAACATCACGGAAGCTGTTGTCAGTCATGATCAAGTCACCGAGTTTGACTTTTAGCTTATCCGATGGTTTTTCAAATGGGCGACCAAATGGGAAGCAGATCAATTTCACCAAGATCGCTGGAAGACGAATTGGGAAATTATCAATCAAGCCAAAGAAAGCTTCTTGGACTTGATACAAGCTCTTGTCCAAAGCCAATTGAGCATGAAGTTGATCAGCTTCAGTACGTTGACCATTTTCATAAAACTTCAAAATTGATGTCGCAATGAACAGATGTGAAATCATATCAGCCAAACGACCTGAAAGCATTTCTTTACGTTTGATATCACCTGCAAGTAGACCTAAGCACATGTCTGCGGTAAAGGCAAAGTTTGCACTCAAGCGGTTGATCGACTTATAGTAATCTTCACTAAAATCATCCGCAGTCGTCGGTGCATCATAGCTACCACCAGTGAAGGCATAGGCAAATGAGCGTGCTACACGATTAAAGGTATAACCAAGATGACGATACAAAATCTTGTCAAACTCAGGCAGGGCTGTATCAGGATTTTCCGCTTGGAGAAGTTGGAGCTCATCGAATAGATACGGATGACTACGCATTGAACCTTGACCAAAGATCATCAATGAACGGCTCAAGATATTCGCACCCTCCACGGTGATTGACACAGGAATCGCTTGATAAGCGAGCCCTAAGAAGTTGCGAGGTCCAAGCTGAATGGCACGACCACCGACCACGTCCATACCATGATTGACACTTTTTCGCATGGTTTCAGTCGCATAGTATTTGGCAATTGCAGTCATCATCGCAGGTTTACCACCTTGATTGAGACCACAAGTCACCATATAACGAAACGCTTCGAGCATATAAGCATCACTGGCAATATCTGAAGTGGCTTCTTGAACCCCTTCGAATTTTCCAACGGATAGCTTGAACTGCTCCCGAATCTTAGCGAATGCACCGACATTCAGGTACATCATTTCACCTGCGCCAGTAGACAGGGCAGGTAATGAAATACCACGACCCACGCTCAAGCATTCCATCAGCATGCGCCAGCCTTTACCTGCATTTTCCACACCACCGATGATGTAGTCGATCGGTACAAAGACATCTTTGGCTACGACTGTACCATTCATAAATGGTGAACCTGGATTGTGACGAGGACCGACTTCAACACCTTCATGTGATGAAGGAATCAAGGCACAGGTAATACCGTAATCTTGCTTTTTACTGTCGCCTAGTAGACCGTCTGGATCATAGAGTTTAAATGCCACACCGATCACCGTTGCGATTGGTGCAAGGGTAATCCAACGCTTAGAAAAGTTCATTTTAAGACCAAGCACTTGCTGACCTTCAAACTCACCCATGCAGACCACACCTGTGTCCGGAATTGCACCTGCATCCGAGCCAGCTTCTGGACTGGTCAATCCAAAGCATGGAATCTCTGTACCATTCGCTAGACCTGGGAGATAACGATCTTTCTGCGCTTGCGTACCATAATGCAGTAATAGCTCACCTGGTCCCAAAGAGTTTGGCACCATACAACTCACCGCTGCGGTAAGCGAACGAGTTGAAATTTTACTCATGATGCGACTTTGCGCAAACGGTGTGAATTCTTTACCGCCATATTCTTTTGGAATGATTAAGCCGAGAAAGCCTTTATCTTTGATAAATTGCCATGCTTCTGGTGGTAAATCTTTGTGATGATGGTGAATATCCCACTCATCAAGCATGTTACACAATTCTTCCACTTCATTATCAATAAAAGATTGTTCTTCGTTACTGAGCTGTGGGAATGGATATTGCTCAAAGGTTTCCCAGTTGGGCGCTCCCATAAATAGCTCTTTTTCCCACCAACTGGTACCTGCATCCAGTGCTTCACGTTCTGTGACGCTCATTGATGGCATTGCGTTAGCAAGGGTTTTATAAGCAGGTTTGGTAATGATTGACATGCGTAATGGATCAATCACCACGATGACACTGGCAATAATCAACGGTAAGCCGAGCAAGAGCGACCACGGCGTCCATAGCGCCATGAGGATGCTGACACCGATGACGATCAACGCGCCGATAGAGCGGGATAGTTGCCAAAAGAACACTGCCCAAAGTGTAAATAAGAGAATAAGAATACTCAGAAGAAAGACCATACAAACTACTCCAAAAGTGACTTATGCTTAAAAAAAGAAACTATAAATCAGAGTGTTAAAAAATATTTTGCAGAAAAGAATTCAATCGCCGAATCTTGAAGTCATATTTTGCAAAATGTCAAAAACTGCTTTGCCAATTTATTTTTCTAGTGCGAAACATGCTTCTATTGTTGAGTACAGAAGATTGAAAACGCACAATACAAATAGTGAATTCAAAAAAATGTAATGACAATTTTCATGAATTGCAGAGCAAGTTCTTACTTTATAATTAAAGCAATAATGAAATATTAGTAAATAGTTGAAATGATGAAGTCTTGTTTCTTTAAGTAAATATTACAAAGATTTAAATTAATGACGCATTTGAAAATGCGTCATCTGATGAATTTTTAAGGCGGTGGAATTGATTTATCTCAATTCACTTGAGGATTTATTTAACTCACGGCGAGCAATGATGAGTTGCTGAATTTGTTGAGTACCTTCGAAGATATCGAGAATTTTTGAGTCACGTGCCCATTTTTCCAAAAGTTCATCCTCACCATAACCTAGACTTGCAGCGAGTTCGACACATTTCAAGGTAATCTCATTACCGATACGTCCTGCTTTGGCTTTGGCGATTGACGCTTCTTTGGAGTTTGGCATTTTGTTATCTGCCATCCAAGTTGCTTTGAGCGTCAGCAGACGTGCAGATTCCCATTCAGCTTCCATACGATAGATTTGTGCCGCCAAATTTGAAGTTTGCAAATAGGGCGTACTGTAGCTGTCATCAAGCTGATCTTTGAAGATTTGCTTGATGCGCTCTAGCGATGCTTTGGCACAGCCGATCGCCATTGCTGCTACCAGTGGACGTGTATTGTCAAAAGTTTCCATCACCCCAGCAAAGCCTTTGGAGACATCGACTTCTTCATTACCCAGCAGATTTTCTGCAGGCACACGACAATTGTCAAAAATAATCGTTGCTGTATCTGAGGCTTTGATGCCGAGCTTTCGCCTGATGTAACAAAGATTTTTTCACCATTTAAAATATAGTGGTCGCCGTCTTTAGTGGCTGTGGTACGGATCGATGCTGAGTCCGAGCCACAGCTTGGTTCTGTGATTGCCATCGCTGCCCACGTATTTTTAAAGCGTTCAAGTTGCTCATCATTAGCAACCGCAGCGATCGCAGAGTTGCCTAAGCCTTGACGTGGCATGGATAGTAATAAGCCTGTATCACCATAGCACATTTCAATGATACTGAGCGCAGTAGACATATTTGTGCCGTTACGCACACCTTCGTGGTTGCTTTCGCTCTGCTTACTTTCACCTCGTTTGCCTGCGCCTGCAGCACCTGCATTCATGCCTTCGCCACCTTCGTTCATGCCATCAACTAAGGATGCAAGCATGTCGAGTTCTTTTGGATAGGCGTGTTCTGCTTTGTCATATTTGCGTGAAATCGGGCGTAGTACGTTGAGTGCCACTTCATGCGCTTGGGTGACGAGCATGCGGAATTTTTTTGGATTTTGTAAATTCATGGTCTTTTATTCCTTAATCTTTTTAATTATTCAGCTTAAATTAAGCATGTAGCCCAGATTGCATGATCGCCGTCGCCCTTAAATCACGATACCAACGCTCGACAGGATGCACTTTGGTAAAGCCGTGACCGCCCAAGATTTGCACGCCATCCGTACCAATTTTCATGGATTTTTCAGCGCAAAGTAGGCGTGCGAGATAAGTTTCACGATGAAAATCTTTGCCTGCTTCGGCAAGGCTTGCAGCATTCCAAACCAACATGCGCATTGCATCAATCTCAATCGCCATATCCGCAATCATAAATGCCACACTTTGACGATGAGAAATCGGCTCGCCAAATGCAATACGCTCATTGGCATATTGAATACAGTAGGATTTGACCGCTTCACAGGTACCGACTGCCATGGCACACCACATCAGATGTCCAAAGTCTAGGAAAGCTTGATAATCAAAATCCTCTGAACTTAAACGACGAGCAGGGGTTTGGTGAAAACGTAAAGTGATGGTTTCTGCTGCACGTAGTCCCATCGCAGGACTTGGGCGCATACTGATGCTGTCATCACGCTCAACGATAAACAGTTCAGGCTTGCCTTGATACATAGCATTGACGAGTAAAATATCGGCATATTCGCCCATGACGACCATGGTCTTTTCACCACTGATTTGGAAATCTTGATCTGAGGCTTCCGCTTGTGTCGTGAGTTCAAAAGGATTGAATGCAGGCGTATTTTCTTGGCTGGCAATGGTTGCCCGAATATCAGCTTTCTCGGCAAAATCTGCCAAATATTGACTTTGAATATCGCTATTTCCCCAACGAGTAATGGCATTAATCACACTAAACGTACTGAGTAATCCAGCTGCTAAACTAAAGTCACCACGTGCTAAATCTTCTGCGATCAAGACATTACTCACCGCACTTTGCTCGGTTGCGACACCGCCATATTGCTCTGGTAGCGCATAAAAGTTCAGTGCCAACTCATCGGCTTGTTCCAATAAATCTCTTGGGAAAATGCTTTGATGATCCGCTTGCATTGCACTTGGATAAATTGCATCTTTGGCAAAGCGTTGTAAGGCTTCACGAAGCATGCTTTGCTCTGCGGTGAGGCTCAGGTCAAAAAGATTTTTTGACTGGGATTGCAGACGTTGTTGAGGTTGTTTACTTTGTGGTTTTAAAAATTTCTGCGTTTTCGAGAGTGTACTAAAACCTGTGCGAGAACCGTGATAAAACGAGCGC
>LUMT01001397.1_pt1 | contig 11428 bp, 11 predicted proteins | sample 729741 | NCBI WGS metagenome assembly LUMT01 (sample SAMN03860299, study PRJNA289734) | marine metagenome | biome: seawater column; feature: ocean; material: water; isolation source: Red Sea water column Station 192 - depth 50m | place: Saudi Arabia: Red Sea | collected 2011-10-15 | depth 50 m
GCATTTGAGTCATATGATTTTGAAGCATATCCCTTAAAGCACCAGAGCTTTCGTAATAACCTGCTCTATCTTCAACACCCACTGTTTCAGATGAAGTAATTTGAACACTTGATATATAATTTCTGTTCCAGATTGGTTCAAAAATAGTGTTAGCAAACCTCAAAACAAGAATATTCTGAACTGTCTCTTTACCTAAATAATGATCAATCCTATAAATCTGACTTTCTTCAGCGCAACTTTGAACGATCTTATTCAATTTTTTTGCACTTGAATAATCTCTTCCAAAAGGTTTTTCAATTACTAAACGACTTTTTTTAGGGTCATCTAAAAGGCCAGCCCCTTTTAGAGCTTTACATCCACTTGCATAGAAATTCGGAGATACTGATAAATAAAATGTTCTATTCCCATGAGTAGCTTGTGTTTTATCAATTTCATTTAATCTTCTAGAAAGCCTTACGACATGATCACTTTGTTGCAAGTCAACTGGTTCATAGAAAAGATAATTAGAAAATTGTTCCCATTCCTTTTCTTTACCATATATTTGATTTGATAACTTTACTTTCATCTTTTCTCTAAACTCATTATCAGTCCAAGGTCTTCTCGCACAACCAACTATTCCAAATTCACTAGGAATTCTTCTTTGCAAATAGAGTTCAAATAAGGCTCGCCAAAAATTACTAAACATTGTGGAGATATGACTCTTTCCTGCCGTAAACCTAATCTTAGAGGATTACTTAAAGTTGAAGGCATATTTTTAGTATTCTTTATTTAAAATCCTCTTTTTTTCAAATATTAGCTACATATTGTGTCTAAACCAAAAAGTATTTAGTTGGTGAAACTTAAATCTAAATATCAAAGATTTAGTAAGTTTCTACGTGCCATCTTCCTGCTTTTTTTAGTTGAGGTCTTAATTCTGACCAGTTCAATCCTTTTTCTTCTGCTGCCTTAGTCATTGCTTCATCTATTCCAGGTTCCATACCCTTTAATCCACAAAGATATATATGTGTCTTTTCGTCTTCAATCATATTGAAAAGTTCATTGGCTGACTCTAAAACTCTGTCTTGAATATACATTCTTCCACCTTTTGTATTTTGCTGCTCGCGACTAATAGCTTTTGTATATTTAAAATTATCTGGATTCTCAGCAATGTATCTTTGAAGATCTTCTTCGTATAACAAATTAGCTGATTTTGGAGCACCCATAAATAACCAAGCTTTACCCTTGAAATTCCATTTATTTTTTTCTTTTTCAGTTGGTTCGAACATTCTTCTTAAATAAGCCCTCATTGGTGCTATTCCAGTTCCAGTGGCCAACATAACAATGTTAGCGTCCTCTTCGTCAGGGAGAAGCATTTCTTTACCTACAGGACCTGTTATTTTTACTTTATCTCCAGGCTTAATATCACATAAGTAAGTAGAGCAGACACCATTAATGGTTTCACCATCTTTTTCATACTGAAGCTGTCTTACACAAAGAGAAACTGTATTTCCATTAAAGTCATCACCATGTCTGGTGCTAGCAATTGAATAAAGTCTTAATTTATGAGGCTTTCCATTAGCATATGAGGTTTTCCATTAGCATCTTCACCAGCAGGCATGATACCAATACTTTGACCTTCTACATAATTTAAAAATGGATCACTATCTTTAAGGTCGAAAGTTATGTGATTAACTCTACCAATTGCTCCTTCTTTGAGAAGACTATAGTTTTCAATGACTGTTCCCTCATATGGTGTTTTAGGACGATAAATATTGACTGGCACATCTGCATGTTTTTTCTTAACTATTTTTGGAGCTTCTGTTTTTGGAGCTTCTGTTTTTGAAACAACGACTTTTTTAGTTTCCACAGCTTTTGCCTCAGGTTTTTTTGTTTTTGCTTCTTCAACAAATTTTAAAGCTCTTTTATTAAAAGTTGTGAGTATAAAATAAAAAACAGCTATTACTACTGGTATATGAGCTAATCCGCCTGCGATTACTTTTGCTTGTGAATACATTTTTTAGATTTCTTTTATAAAAGATTATCAATTTGTAGTTTAATTTGTAGTGATTTTACAAAAATGGTTACGTTTTGAGATCGGGATAAATAAAAGAAATTATTTTAATTTTTCAGTATTTGTTGTTTTTATCAGTATAGTTACACAGAAATAATTTTTTATCTAATTAAAAAATTCATTTATGAATAATCCTCAAGAATCAGAAGATCATTCTAAGAACAATGATTACAGGACAATTGAGCAGACGATGGAGAAGTTTTCCGGTGGAACAAGACGACTGGCAGCTCAACTTACAACTTCTGCAAGTTTTGATTCTTTGTGGAGTGTTTTAACAGATTATGATCGGCTAAATCTCTACATACCAAATCTTTTATCGAGCAAAAAAATATTTCAGAAGGGAAATAATGTCCATCTTAAACAAGTTGGAGCTCAGGATTTCCTTGGCATGAAGTTTTCAGCTGAAGTAACTATAGATTTATTTGAAGATAAGGAGCTTGGCCTCTTAAAATTTAATTTAATAAAAGGAGATTTCAGAAAGTTTGAGGGTAGTTGGAAAATTCAAAATATTAAAAATACTTCAACAAACTCATTAATTTATGATCTTACTGTTCAAGGTTGTCAGTGGATGCCAATAGGGATGATAGAGAAAAGACTGAAAAAGGATCTTTCAGAAAATTTAATTGCCGTAGATAGGCAAGCAAAATCATCAAAAAGATCGTTATAAATTTAAATTAATAGCCCCAAGGGGATTCGAACCCCTGTCGCCTCCGTGAAAGGGAGGTGTCCTAGGCCTCTAGACGATGGGGCCAGGAAATTAGCATAACAGCTTATTAAAAACTAAGAGTAAGGCTAGCCTTTCGTCAAGTATTGTTGCTCTTTGTTTTGTCCTTGCCACACAGGAACTGTGAAATGGAAGCAGGAACCTTCACCAATTTCAGATACGACCCATATTCTTCCTCCATGGACTTGTACTATTCTCCTACATACTGATAACCCTATACCAAATCCTGAAGTTCCTTCAGAAGTCTGGGGAAGTCTAACCCTATCTAGAAAAATTCTTTTTTGTTCGCTCAAAGGAATACCTGCACCTTTGTCACAAATTGTTATTTCTACCCATTGATTTGTCTTATGAATCATAGTGATTTTTATAGATCCAGAATCTTTAGAAAATTTAATAGCATTTTCAATTAAATTTAAAAATACTTGCCTCATTCTTCTTTGATCTGCAAATACACTTGGCAGATCAGATGGAATATCAGTATCAATTTCAATATTCCTTAATCTCCAGAATTTTTCTAATTCGAGTATTACTTCAGCACTAATATTACCTAAATCAATTTTCTGAGGATTAAATAATGCTTCCCATTTAGTTGTTCCAACCTCTAAAAGATCCTGAGATAAGAGTTCAATCTCTTCAAGACGTCTTTTAATAACCTCCTGCAATTTTGAAATATCTATTTGTCCGAGTTTTTGACTTTGAACAGCCAAAGTAGCAGCAGTTAAAGGTGTTCTTAATTCATGCGCGACCATTCTTAATAATCTTTCCTGAGATTCTATTCTTTTTGTTAATGTCTCATTTTCTTGTCTTAAAACAAGAAGTTCGTCTTCCAATAGAAATTCTTTTTGAGTTCTTGTTGAATCAATTTTGGATGGCTGCAAATTAATCCCAAGATTTTTTGTTAAGCCTTCCTGTGACCACCTTGGCAACCATTTTTGCAACTGAGAGAAAATATTACTTCCAGCAAATATTTGCTTTGGAGCTGGGGAAACCTTTATAAGAGCAGGAATAGCGACTAATCTATGTAATTCAAGTAATTCTGGTTGCTCTTTGGGTTCTGAGATCTGAAGAGATGTCTCAAATTCACAATCATCTGATTCTAAATAAGCTATTAGGGACTTAATATCATTACTAGAAAGTTGATTTCTAGCTGCCACAAGTATTAATTTTAACTCTTTTTTATCATTCAAATGAATTCCTCTGAAGTGTTGAAAAGCTGTTAATCCTTATAAACACCTTAAGATATTTTTTTTTATTTTACAGATAGGCTATTAAATAAATAGGACTTATTTATAAATGGTTGCTATTAATCCAAAGAAAAATTTACATTTTGGTGAAAACTCTCCTGAAATTAATTTGAATAGTAATTTAAAAAGGTGGTTTTCCAGGAATATTGGATTATGGAAATCTAATAGAACGTATTTTCTCGATGAAGCACAAAAAACTTATAATTTAAGTATGAATATAAATATTCAAGCTCTCGAGAGTAAGTCTGAATGGGAGTCGCATTATAAATTTACTTGGTACCCAGAAAAAAAATATAATTTCTTTGACGAAAATCCCCAGTATAAAGAACGAGGAGAAATGCATGCATTTTTAAAAGGCCATCAACTTAAGAGGGAAAAATTTTATCTAAGTAATGATGAAGGTATTTCAAATATTAAACAAGTCGACGAACACGAAATGATTTTTGAATCTTCTTACAAAGATTGGTATATTATTGAACATACAAGACTTGTAGATTCTGATAATTATAGATTTAGGGTTATATATTCATGGAACAAAGATATGCTTAAAATAGTAGAGAATCATCACGAAATTAAAATTATTAAATAAATTCTGTGGGCAGATTTAGTTTAAAAATAAAAAATGTTATCTTTAATAGTGTGAATTAAAAATAAATCAAATATGGGTTTAAAAATATCTAAAATTTTAGCAATCCCTCTAATTTTTTCATCTTTTTTATTTGATATAAATAATGAATTTAATAATGTAAATGCAAATGTTAAAAATTTGCCTGCCAACAAAAATGATTTAGATTTATATCATGGGATGGGTGTTTCATTTCTATGTAATGCGACAAGAAAAGGATTTGATCTGGATTTCCCAAAAACATTAAACGTTGCCTCAGCAACCTTCGCATCAGTAGTATCACAAAAACATGGAGGGAAAATAATAGAGAAAAAGAAAGAACAAACAGTTGATATGAAACAATTACAATTTATTGCATCTCTGCAATTAGTTGAATCAGCTCTTCAAGTATGTCCAGATAATGTTCCTGAAAAGATCGAAAAACAATTTAAGATTGAAACTGAGAGACTCAAGAAATTACAAGGTTTGTAAAAATAATTTTTTTATCTAAACATAGAACTAACAGAACTTTCTTCGTGGATTCTCCAAATAGCTTCCCCAAGCATATTTGCGACGGAAAGAACTTTTAACTGTGGAAAATTATCTTTATGTATAACTGGTATGCTGTTAGTCACAATAACTTGTTCGAAAAGATTCTTAGAACTTAATCTTTCATAAGAAGGAGGAGAAAATACAGCATGTGAGGCACATGCAAATATTCTATTAGCTCCTTCTTCTTTAAGTAAATTTGCGCCAGAACAAATTGTACCTCCCGTGTCTATCATGTCGTCTATAAGAATAGCCGTTTTACCTTTGACTTCACCAATAACCGTTAGACTTTCAGCGATATTATGAGCAGCTCTCCTTTTATCAATGATAGCCAACGGCGCATCATTCATTAATTTCGCGAACGCTCTTGCTCTTGCTACCCCGCCTACATCAGGAGAGACTACAACTATTTCTTCTAAATCTAAAGTTTCTAGATAATCAATTAATACAGGTGAACCGTAAATATGATCGCATGGTATATCGAAGTAGCCTTGTATTTGAGCCGAGTGTAAGTCCATCGCTAAAACTCTATCAACTCCTGATTTCTCTAGTAAATTAGCAGTTAATTTTGCAGTTATAGACTCTCTTCCTGAGGTCTTCCTATCTGCCCTTGCATATCCAAAATAGGGAATTACAGCAGTTATTTGTCTTGCAGACGCTCTCTTACATGCGTCCACCATTATCATAAGCTCCATTAAACTATCGTTTACAGGAGCGCATGTAGGTTGTATGAGGAATACATCACAACCTCTAATAGATTGCTGAATCTGAACATAAAGTTCTCCATCTGCAAATCTTTTAGATATTAAAGGTACATTTTTAATACCTAAGTATGATGCAATTTCTTCAGCTAATTTAGGATTTGTTGTTCCACTTACAAGCCTTAATCTACTATTAGTTAGATTAAAGTTCGATTCTTTACTCTGCATTGCCGTGATAAAACTTGTCACGAAATTTGCACCATAAAACTATATTCTTATCGTAGTCGTTTATGTGAATTTCGCAAAAGATAATGACTAGATATTTTCAAAAGTCGCCTCAATTAAGCAAAAAATTGTTGATTAAAAATTAGAATTTATATTTATCCAGACTTAAAAATCAGCAATGATATTTGTCAATTAAAAAAAATTTGTATAAGGTTGAATTTAGAGAATTAAAAACACGTTAAGTTTAAAGAATCAAAATATATTGAAAACATGCCTAATGATTCAATTATTGCAAGAAAATCATTAGGCGTACTTATGCATCCAACATGTATTCCGGGAGGAAGAGTATGTGGAACTTTTGGTAAAGGAGCTAAAGAGTGGATTAAAAAACTACATAAGCATGGAATTGAATACTGGCAATTTTTACCTCTTACACCTACTGACTCTACAGGTTCTCCATATAGTTCCCCATCTAGTTTTGCACTAAACCCATGGTTTTTGGATATAGATGATTTAATCGAAAAAGGTTTTATCTACATTTCAGATAAAGAAAATCTAGGTCCAACAAACCAAAATAAAGATCATTTTGATTTTGATATTGCGGATGAACTTACAAAAAAGATAGGTCTCCTCCTTTTGCAAGGTTGGAGTTCACAATCTGAAGAAAGAAAAATAAACTTCAACAAATGGATCAGTAAAAATTCTTGGGTTGAGGATGCCTCAAGAATTTAAAATAAAAAATAACAAGTTCTTAAAATCGTGGATTAAGAAAAAAAGTGAAGAGATACTTATTAAAAAATTAATACAGTGGCATCTTGATGAGCAATGGAGCGACATTAAAACCTTTGCAAACTCAAGAAATATTAAGCTGATAGGAGATTTGCCTTTTTATGTCTCTAGAGACAGCGCCGACGTATGGAGTAATAAATCATTATTTTCAATTTTTAAAAATGGAGATTTAATCTTTCAAAGTGGTGTTCCACCTGATTATTTTTCATCAACAGGACAATTATGGGGTACCCCAACTTACTTTTGGTCAAATCATAAAAGGACTAATTTCAATTGGTGGAGAAAAAGATTTCAAAGACAATTTGAACTTGTGGACATATTAAGATTTGATCATTTCAGGGGTTTAGCAGGTTACTGGAGAGTTAGTGGCAGTTCTAAAACAGCAATTATTGGCAAATGGATAAATTCTCCAGGTAAAACACTATTAAATAAAGTAAAAAAGGATCTAGGGGGTAACTATCTACCTATTATTGCGGAGGATCTGGGAGTAATAACTCCAGATGTGGAGAAATTAAGGAAAAACTTCGAACTACCTGGCATGAAAATATTACAATTTGCTTTTGATGGCAATGAAGATAATCCTTATTTACCAAAGAATATTGAAGGAGAAAATTGGGTTGTTTATACAGGTACTCACGACAACTCTACTTCTGTTTCATGGTGGGAAAATTTAGATTATGAATCCAAAAAAAGAATAAAAGATGAGTATAAATTTGCAGAGAATCCTTCTTGGGATTTAATAGAAATTGGCATGGAGACAAATGCTAATCTCTTTATCGCTCCATTACAAGATCTATTATCTCTAGACGATTCAAGTAGATTAAACAAACCTGGGACCACAAAAAATAACTGGAAATGGAAGTTAAATCGTCCTTTAGAAGAAATAGAAGATAATATAAGAATGTTTAGCGAGCTAGGAAATAATTTTGGGAGAACTATAAAGTAGATCTTTTTAAAAATTATTTATCAGTAATTTGATTTTCAATATTTTGAATCTCTATAACATATAGTTAAAACTAATATAAAAAAATACAAAAGACTTCCTTGCCATGTATTGATAAGATCGAATTTCCTGAACACAAATTTCTTTCCCTCTTTCTTTAAAATTTTTCTTTCCTTAACTGCTAAATCTAATAATGTATTTTTTTTTAATACTAAGCATTCCTCTAATTTAATTAGAATAGATCTTATAAAAGGATACTCTGGCTTAGTACTTTTATTATTATTTTCAATAGAGTTTATTATTCGTTCAGGGATTTTTGAAATGTATGACAATTCTTTAATTGTAAGATTTTGTTGAATTCTTGCTTCTTTTACTAACTTTGCAATTTCTAAAGATTGGTCAACCAATTCAGGACTAAATTCTTTATTTTTTTCAGATTTTTTATTAAATAAAAAGAGATTTTTCAAAATATTCATTTAATCTTCCAAAGCTAAATAATCCTTTTACTTCTTATTTTTAAAATATCACATCCAATCCTAATAGAATTAAATTAATAGTTAAGTTAATTTACTATAAATATAAAAACTAAACTGTTGAAATAATATTTTGTACTGCACTTTTTGCAATATTTAGAGGGCTAAAAGTATCTCTAATTAAAGCTAAGAGTTTTTTTGCATCAGTAAATTCTAATTTTTCATCTTTTATAAGACTTAAAAGAAGATTCTTCCTAACTTCGGATCCTTTTTTACTGACAAATAATTTCAATCCAGCGTTCGCAACTGGTATGAGATCTGAATTAATATTCTCTGAATCTCTAAATAAAATGTTTAGTAAACTTTCAACTTTTTCTATTTGGATTTGACCTTTTTTATCAAAAACGACTTCTAAAAGTATGTCTAATATTTCATCAGAATTATCGGTCAGTAGTTTTTTTGCAATATATGGATAAGCTATTTTTAGAATTTTAAATTCAGGATCTAACCTTAGTGCTAAACCCTCTTGACTAACAACGGCTCTAATTATTAAGGCGAACCTACTAGGAACTCTGAAAGGATAGGAATACATTAGTTTTGAGAATTTGTCAGTTACATTTTTAAGATTAAAATTACCAACCTCAGCGCCAAAAGATCCTCCTAGAACTTCTTTTAATGGTTCAACAAGTTTTTGAAGATCTTGTTCTTTGGTTAAAAAACCTAATTTCTGGAAATCTTCTGCTAGGAGATAATATTCTTCATTTATTATGTGAACAATTGCCTTAATAAGAGTAAGTCTATCTGAATTTGTAATAGTATCCATCATTCCGAAATCAACATAAGCTAAATTCCCACAATCTGCATTTCCTCCTTTGAGAGCAAACATATTTCCTGGATGTGGGTCTGCATGAAAATATCCAAATTCAAATAATTGCTGCAGTCCACTAATTACACATGTTTTTATAAACGAAGCAGGTATTAAGTTATTTTTCTCTAGTAAAAATCGATCTCTTAACTTAACTCCATCAATCCAAGAAGTTGTGATTACCCTTTTGGATGAAAACTGTTTTTCTAATTTAGGAATAAAAATATTTGGATTTTCTTTGAATAAATTTGCAAACCTCAAAGCATTTTCGGCCTCTTTTTGATAGTCAATTTCATCAAAAAGTGCCTTACCGAATTCATCTATTATTTCTCCAATTCCAACACCTATATTTAATGGTAAGAGTGGGGATAAAAAAGTTCCTAAAAACCTTAAGATTACAACATCCCTTCTTATAAGGAAGTATAAATTTGGCCGCTGTACTTTCACAGCTAGATAAGAATTATTTAATTTTGCTTTATAAACTTGACCTAAGCTTGCTGAAGCAATAGGACTATCTGGAAACTCTTCAAATAATTCATTAGCAGGGGATCCAAGTTCCTCTTCAATGATTTTTAAAGCAATTTTGTGATCAAATGCTGGGAGATTATCTTGTAAGTTTGTAAGTTCAGTAAGCCAATCTTGTCTAACAAGATCTGGTCTAGTTGAGAGTGCTTGGCCTAATTTGATAAAACAAGGTCCTAAATCCGTTATTACATCAAAAAGATATTTCGAGAGATTTTTTTGTACATTTTTATTTTTACTGTTACCTTGAAAAAGTATTCTTAAAAAAAGAAAAATAAAAGTTAAAAGGATATATAAAACTCTTGGGATAAAAATCCATGGTCTCAAAATCAACCAAAGTAAGTCATCTTTTGCTGAATATTTCGAATAAGATCTTTTCATTAAAGTTAAAAAATATCAAAAAAGATTACCATGTAGTCCATTCTATATATGTCAATAATACTTTATGAGCATTTCATCTTTTCTAACTAAAAAGTTTTTAAAGTCTTTATTCTTTCCCGCTCATAACAGAGGGGCAGCTTTACCAAAGAAATTAGTGAAGTTGTTAAAAAATCCACCTGGGTATTGGGACTTGCCCGAACTACCAGAAATAGGCTCCCCACTATCCCAAAGCGGATTAATTGCTAAATCTCAAAGAGAATTCTCCGACAAATTTGGGGCTAAAGGATGTTTTTTTGGAGTTAATGGAGCTTCCGGATTAATACAATCAGCAGTAATTGCAATGGCAAATCCAGGCGAAAATATCCTGATGCCTAGAAATGTTCATATAAGTGTCATAAAAATCTGTGCGATGCAGAATATAAATCCAATATTTTTTGACTTAGAATTTTCGACCATAACGGGTCATTACAAACCAATTACAAAAATTTGGTTGGAAAATGTATTTAAAAAATTAAATTTTGATGAGAATAAAATTGCAGGGGTTATTCTTGTAAATCCCTCTTATCATGGTTATGCCAGTGATTTAGAGCCTTTAATAGATTGTTGTCATCAAAAAAATTTACCTGTTTTAGTTGATGAAGCCCATGGTTCATATTTCCTTTTTTGTGAAAACCTTAATTTACCAAAACCGGCCTTATCATCAAACGCTGATTTAGTGGTTAATTCATTGCATAAGTCGCTCAATGGATTAACTCAAACGGCGGTACTTTGGTACAAAGGCAATCTAATAAATGAAGGTAATTTAATCAAAAGTATTAATTTGCTTCAAACTACCAGTCCAAGTTCCTTATTACTTTCTTCTTGTGAAGAGTCTATTAGGGACTGGCTTAACAAAAAAAGTTTATCAAAATATCAAAAAAGAATTTTAGAGGCAAAAAGTATTTATAAAAAATTAATTCAAAAAAATATTCCTCTCATAGAAACTCAAGACCCCTTAAAAATTGTAGTAAATACCTCTAAGGCTGGGATTGATGGTTTTACTGCTGATAATTTTTTTTATAGAAATGGACTTATTGCCGAATTACCAGAAATGATGACTCTCACTTTTTGCTTAGGATTTGGAAATCAAAAAGATTTTCTTAATTTATTTGAAAAGTTATGGAAAAAATTACTATTAAATTCCAAAAAATCAAAAAGTTTAGAAGTTCTCAAATCTCCCTTTAAATTACTTCAAGCACCAGAAATCGAAATTGGAATTGCTTGGAGAAGTGAGACTAGGAGCATTCCTTTCTCACAATCGTTAAATAAAATATCTGGAGATATTATTTGTCCTTATCCTCCTGGCATACCTCTACTAG
>LUMT01000533.1_pt1 | contig 11328 bp, 10 predicted proteins | sample 729741 | NCBI WGS metagenome assembly LUMT01 (sample SAMN03860299, study PRJNA289734) | marine metagenome | biome: seawater column; feature: ocean; material: water; isolation source: Red Sea water column Station 192 - depth 50m | place: Saudi Arabia: Red Sea | collected 2011-10-15 | depth 50 m
ATTTAACTCATGGGATTTTATTAGAGGACAAGAGAGTGACCCGTGGAAAGCCATGGTTCAACCACCACTTGAAAAATTAAGAGAAAAATATCATCAATCACAATTAAATTTAACTGATAGGGAAACAGGTTATTATCATTACGCAATCAATAGTGAATTTATTAAAGAAGAAAAAGATTTTCCTTCAGTTAAATGTTTTGAATCTGGTTTAGACTTTATAAATATAAATAAAGATTCTGATAATTGGTTTCTTCAACTTGAAACTTTTGATCCTCACGAACCTTTTTTTGCGCCAGAGCGATTTAGAGAAAAACTAAAAACAAATTATACTGGCCCAAGATTAGATTGGCCTCAGTATGATAGAGTAAAAGAAACAGATGATGAGGTTGCAGAGTTAAAAGCCAATTACATTGCTTTAGTTGGTCTATGTGATTATTTACTTGGTACGGTTTTAGATTATTTTGATGAAAATAATTTATGGAATGACACTGCATTGATTTTAACTACAGATCATGGTTTCATGCTTGGAGAACATGATTGGTGGGCTAAAAACAGAATGCCTTTGTATAATGAAATTGCAAATATACCTTTTTATTTTTATCACCCGGAATACAAACAATATTCGGGTGAGCAAAGAAATGTTGTAACTCAAAATATTGATTTGATGCCAACATTCATGACAATGCATGGTCACAATCTTCCTAAAGAGGTTAAAGGTAAATCTATATTAAACTTTCTAGAGAAAGATAGTGAAAATGAGCATTTTGCTTTGTATGGGTATTGGGGCGGGGGAATAAATATATCCGATGGAAATTATACATATTTTCATTTTCCAGAAAATTTTGATCAATACGATAGAAGTAGATTTCAATATACATTGATGCCAACCAATATGAGGCAATTTTTTTCACATGAAGAGTTACAAACTGCTACAATGCACGAGCCATTTAACTTTACTAAAAATATTCCAGTAATGAAAGTTAATAGAATTCTTAGAAAATCGGATCCACATAAATCATTAGAAGATACTAAATGTGCTCTTTATAATTTGAAGGAAGATCCTGGACAATTAAATCCTATTAATGATGAAGGTTTGATAAACAAATATAAAAATCTTATGCTGAATGAAATTAAAACATATGATCCTCCAAAGGAGAAGCTGAAGTTATTTCATGGGCTACTTTTGATGGTACTGGTCAAAAACTCCATATGACAGGTGATAGTGATGAGCCTCCTTATCCTACAGGCCTCGACGCCCTATTAGATGGATGGAGATTATTTCAATCAAGTCAAGCCATTCCAGAGCATCCAGGAGAAGAATTTAGGACTTCATATTTAAAACATGAATTTTTTTTTGAAAAAATAGAAGAAGGAGATTTTTAAGATGGTACAATTATTGTCAACTGAGCAAATGGCAGAGTTTGCAAATAGCGGATGCTTATTTTTTGATGGATTAATAGATAATGAAACTAATAAAGAATTTTTAAATGATATTGGACATACCGATATTGAAAACGTTGATAATATGCAAAAGTATTTTCAAAATATCAAAGCCTCTAGCAGCATTCCAAGAATTCCTGCAGGAACACCACTCAAGAATGCTTATCCTCACAAATCTCCCTTAGAAAAAATTTTCCAAAATGAAGTTGTCGCAGGAGCAATTAATAGTTTAGTTGGATCCGAATCAAAGACAGATGTCTCAGGTTAATCATCAAGACAGCACAATCGATCCAAGACTTACATTTGATATTCAATTATTCTATTTTCCAACTGATGTTACAAAAGAAATGGGTGGAACAAGATATCACCCTGGTACACATCTCAGAATTGTAAACGAAATGGGAATTGCTAAATATCAAAATATTAAAGGACAGAAAAAAATAGTTTGTAAGGCAGGTACAATTGGGATCTTTCATAATGGCTTGTGGCATGGTGCAGGTGTTAATTTTTCAGACGAGATTAGATACATGTTCAAAGTAAGATTGCAACCAACAGAAAAACAGGAACTATTATGGGATCCTGAAAAAAAATATAAACCACTTCCTAATAAAGCATTATATTGGACAGATGAAAATCAAGAAAAAACTGTCAATGATATTTTAATGAAATCTTATCCTTGGCAAGAGGCAGATACAAATCGATTAGATAAAATTAATACAATTAAGTTCTGGAGAATGCTCACTGGTAATAAAAATTTGGATATTGATTATTGGCTTACTAGAATTGAGAATGAATTATATTAGTTAAAATCTCTTTCATCACCTTTTAAGGGAACAACATCACAAGTTTCTTGATACCAGGAAAGCATTTTATCTTTTAATTCTTTGAGTTCTGACACATATTGTGGATCATCAATAACATTATTAATTTCTCCAGGATCTTCGATTAAATTATAAAGCTCATCTTTTTCGTAAGCTCTTTTAATATATTTAAATTTTTTATTTCTGCACATTGTTGCTTTGGTATGCATTAAAATTTCATCCTCTCGACCTTGTAAACTAACTCTAGGATAATAAAGACCATGAGGTAATTGAAGACTTTGATTTTCACTTGCTTGTCTTTCTAATCTAAGTCTACCACCCTCTGTAAATACTTCTTCTCTATGATTATCACTTTTCTGTTCAATAAAATTTTTAATACTTTTGCCAAAATGCCAATATGAGGGTTCGATATTACTGTAATCATATATGGTTCCAGCGATATCAATTAACTCAATCATAGTATCACTTACACCATTTAATGTATTTTCACTTTTTGGCGGTTTAATTATAAGAGGTACATTTGTTAGACAGTCCTGAAAAGTATTTTGTGTTTTTTCAACTAAATTATAATCACCTGTAAAGTCACCATGATCAGATAAAAAAATTATTAAAGTATCATCATACAAATTATTTTCTTTTAGTTGATTGACCAAAAGTCCAAATTGATAATCTACTCTTGCACACATACCAAGATATACCGCTCGTAATTCATTCCAACGTTCATCGGTCCAATCTTGCATTTTTTGTCCATCCATAATTCCTTTTAAAAGACTTGGCTTGTCTTCCCAAGTTTTGTATTGATATCTATTAGGTATTACGCTTCGATCAATTGAAGAGAACCATGGATCCTCTACACAGTAAGGAGGATGCGGATAACCAAGTGGTAGAAATAAACAGAATGGTTTTTCTTTTTTATAATCTTTTATAAAATCTAATGCTCCATAAACCATGGACCAATCATCATCGAAATAAATATCTTTATCTTTTTTATCTAATTTTCCTTTAAAGAAACTATAATAATTATCTCCATCTTCAGGTCCTCGCCATGATAAATCTCCACCATGAGTACCAGGTTGTTGAGTGTAACCCCATTTTTGAAAATCTCTATTAGTTGGTTCAAAGTAAATATCACAATGATTACGATATCCTTCTTGACCTGCTATCAAATCATTTTTTCCACCCCACCAAATAAAGTAATCTTTATCTTTCAGTTCTGATAAAATACTAGAGTCACCTTGATCTGTATGTAACATATAATGCATTGTTCTATGACCATGTACATGTGGATACCAGCCAGTCATAAATGAGCAACGACTTGGTGTACAAACTGTTGCTTGACAAAACGCATTCTTAAATGCAACCGCGTCTTCTTTAATTATACTATCTAAATTAGGAGTTTGTGCGCCTGGATATCCAAGATATCCAAGCATATCTCCTCTCCATTGATCAGGATTAAAAATAACAATATTAGGTTTCTTCATTTTAGTATTAATTTTTATATGTTTTTTATTTAAAAAAAAGACAATATGATTGTTGATTATATTACTTATCTGAGTAAGATTATTTAAAATTTAGGAGGAATGATGAAGAATTTATTTAAATTTATCATAGGTTCAGTATCTTTATTTTTCTTTTCTTCTGTTCAAGCAGATACAATTAAATGGTTACACTTAACTGGTGAAAGCTCACCTGAGTATCCAAACTTTGTAAGAGCTGTTGAAGAATTTGAAGCTAAAACTGGGCACAAAGTTGAGATGATGTATCTCGAAAATGAATCATTTAAAGCTAAACTTCCAACAATGTTACAATCAGATGACAGACCAGATATTTTTAATAGCTGGGGAGGTGGAGTAATGTATGCACAAGCTGAAGCAGGATTTTTAAGAGATATATCTGATGTTATCACTGATGAATATTTATCTACACTAAGTGCAGCTGCAGCAAATGCATTTGTATACAAAGGACAAAGAGTAGGAGTTCCAAGAAATGTTTCACAAGTCACGTGGTGGTATAACAAAGATTTAGTTAACCAAGCTGGTGTTGATGTTAATGGTATCAAAATGTGGGACGATCTTCTTTCAGCAGTAAAACAAATTAAATCTGCTGGCATAACTCCAATTTGTATTGGAGGAAAAGATAAATGGCCTGTTCATTTTATTTGGACACATTTACACATTAGAAATGGTGGCGAGTCATTATTCCTTGAATCACTCGAAAATGGTGGTTGGGATAGACCAGAGTACATTAAATCAGGTGAACAAATGTTAGAACTTGTAGCTCTAGAACCTTTTCAAGATGGTTGGTTAAGTCATACTTGGCCTGATCAAGCTGGTTTCTTCGGAGATGGAAAATGTGCAATGGCTTTCATGGGTAATTGGATGTATCCAGCTCAAAAATCTAACAGTGCAAGTGGAGAAGGTTTAGGAGACGACAATATGGGTATCTTTAGTATGCCAATGACTCCAGGAGCCCTTGGTGACTCTGCTGATACTTTAGGAGGTATCAATGGATGGCTGGTTTCTAAAACTGCACCAGACTCAGCTGTAGAATTTTTAATGCACTTAGTTTCAGCAGACATTCAAAATGAAGATGCTGCGAAAGGTGCTTATCTTCCAGTTGTAAAAGGTGCAGATAAATCAATTACCAATCCTTTACTTGCTCAAGTTGCAAACAACATTGGAAACTCACAATATCATCAAATTTTCTATGACCAATTTTTAGGTCCAGATATTGGCAGAGTTGTAAATGATGTTTCTACTGATTTAGCTGCAGGAATTATTTCAGCAGAAGAAGCAGCACAACTTGTCCAAGAGTCTTGGGAATTTAATCAGTAAATATTTATAAAGAGAAGGCTTTTATAAAAAGCCTTCTCTAGGAAATATAATGCAATCACCTAAATTTAATGCTTTATTAAGTAAGTATTCCACTTTGGTAATATTTATTATTCCTGCATTAACTATTTTTACAATGTTTGTCGTCTTGCCAATAATAGAGGCAGCATATTACAGTTTCTATAGATGGGATGGATATGGTGATCCTAATAAATATGTTGGTTTAAAAAACTATAAATATCTTTTTAAAAATAAGACATTTATTCTTTCATTAAAAAATAATTTTTACATTATTGCTATTTCATTATTTCTCCAATTGCCTTTTGCATTATTGGTTGCATTAATGATTTCAGATAAAATAAGAGGAGCTAATTTTTTCAGAACTGTTTTTTTCTTACCATATATCTTAGCAGAAATAGTAACAGGATTAATTTGGGCATATATTTATGATGGTAACTATGGAATGGTTGCTGCAATTTGGAATTTCTTTGGAGCAGAACCACCTCATATGATTGCTGAAAAAGAAACTGCAATGATTGCTCTATATATTGTAATTTTTTGGAAATATTTTGGAATTCATATGATGATTTATATTGCGGGTCTTCAAAATATTTCTAAAGAAGTTTTAGAGGCAGCTAGAGTTGATGGTGCTGGTCCAGTAACTACTGCGTGGAGAATAAAAATACCAATCATTTTACCTACAATAAGATTATCAGTTTTTTTATCTATTCTAGGAGCTCTACAATTATTTGATATAATTATGCCACTTACAGGTGGAGGGCCATCAAATCAAACTCATTCAATGGTTACATATTTATATTATTTTGGAGTCATGCGAATGAAATTTGGTTTTGGTAGTGCAATCGGTGTTGTTATTTTCTTAATTTGTTTCACTATAGCTCTTACTTATCAAAGAACTTTAATGAGGAAGGATTAATGTTTAGTAACTTTAGATCTTATTACATGTATCTGTTTCTTTTTTTATTGGCAGGTATTATTTTCATTCCTTTATATGTTTCTATTGCTGGTGGTTTCAAAACAATTGGAGATTTAAGAACTAATTCACTTGGTTTACCAACAGAATGGATAGTATCAAATTACACAAGTTTACTTGTTGATAACAAGTTTTGGTTATTTACTTGGAATTCAGTATTATATGCAGCAGGAACAACCTTTTTAGTTATTCTATTAGCTTCAATGACAGCATTTGTATTTGCTCATATGAAATTTATTGGAAGTAGATTTTTATTTAATTATTTTATACTCGGTTTAACTTTCCCTTTTGCCACAGCAATTCTTCCATTGTTTTTGAGAGTTAGAGACCTTGGTTTGCTAGGCTCAGTTTGGGCAGTTATCTTACCTCAAATTGCATTTGGCTTAGCATTTGCAATAATATTATTTAGAGGATTTTTTAGACAAATGCCATCTGAGTTATTTGATGCTGCATTTGTTGATGGGTGCACATATTCTCAATTTTATTTTAGGTTTACACTGCCTCTTTCAACACCAATTATAGCAACAGTTGCAGTAATTAATCTTGTTGGTAGTTGGAATAATTATTTACTACCTCTTATAATGATAAATAGTGAAAGTTTGTACTCTTGGCCACTTGGGATAATGGTTTTTAGAGGTGAGTATATTACTGATTGGCCAAAGATACTTGCTTTTGTCTCTCTTACTTTAATTCCAGCTGTAGTTTTTTTCTTAGCACTTCAAAGATTTATTGTAGCCGGTCTCACAGGTGGAGCAGTTAAAGAATAGTTTTATGAAAGTAGGAATTATAGGTTGTGGAAATATTGCCGATATTTATTTCAGTAATTCCCAGAAGTACTTTAATAATTTTCAAATTGTTGCATGTGCTGATATTAAAAATGAAGCTGCAAAAAATTATGCAGAAAAGTATGGGGTAGAACAGTTATCTGTAGATCAAATATTATCTAATAAAGAAATTGAATTAATTATAAATTTAACAATCCCAGATGTTCACTTTGAAGTTTCAAAATCAATTCTTGAAGCTGGTAAACATTCTTATTCAGAAAAACCACTTTCAATAAAATTTGAACATGGTCAAGAGTTGGTTAATTTGGGTAATTCAAAAGGTTTACATGTGGGTTGTGCACCAGATACTTTTCTTGGAGCGGGTATACAGGAAGCAAAAAAAATTATTGATCAAAATGAAATAGGTAAAATAAATCTTGGAAGTATTTCAATGGGTGTAGCTGGACATGAAATCTGGCATCCTAACCCAGATTTTTACTATAAATATGGCGGTGGCCCAATACTTGATATGGGTCCATATTATTTTACAGCACTAGTAAACTTACTCGGTCCTGTGAAAAATGTTTTTACACAATCAAGAACAGTTTATCAAAAAAGAGTTATTGGCAGTGGTGATAGACAAGGGCAGGAAATAGAAGTTGAAATCCCAACAACATTAGTTTCACAAATAGAATTTCAAAATGGCGCATTAATTGATTCATTTTTTTCTTTTGATGTTTGGAAACATAGTAAGAATCATATAGAATTATATGGCGATAAAGGTTCAATAAATATTCCTGATCCAAATATGTTCGGTGGTGATATTCTAGTTTGTAAATCAAAAAATGGAAGTTGGGAAAATATAGATACCAAGAATAACAATTTAGGGAAAATAAATATTAAAAATAAATCTGAAAAAGCAAATGAGTCAGCAGGTATTGCTAACTATAGAGGTATAGGTGTGAGCGAAACAGTTGATGCAATAAAAAATAATCGTTTAAATAGATGTAGTGGAGAATTAAGTCTTCACGTTTTAGATATACTAGATAGTATAATTAAATCATCAAAAGAAAATACGAAAATAGAACTTAGAAGTTCTATTAAAAATTTAAATTACTTCTCTGAAGATGAGATTAGTAATTTATTAAAGTGAAAGGAATAAAATGAAAAAAGCTTTAATAGTTTATGGAGGTTGGCCAGGACATGAGCCAGAGAAATGTACTGAAATAATTAAAGGCATGTTAGAGCCTGAAGGATATGAGGTTAGGGCAGAATATCAAACTTCTGCATTTGCAGAAGACTATGTTCATGAAATGGATCTGCTCATTCCTATAGTGACGATGGCCTTTCATTTTGATCCAAGAGGAGAAATAAAAAAAACTGCTGTTAATAATGTTATTAAAGCTGTTCACAACGGTTGTGGTCTTGCTGGTCATCACGGTGGAATGTGTGATGCATTTAGACAATCAATTGATTGGCAGTTCTTAACTGGTGGTCAATGGGTAAGTCACCCAAATGGTATTCATGATTATAAAGTCAATATAACAAAAAAAGATGATCCAATCATGGAAGGTATTGAAGATTTTGATTATCATTCAGAGCAATATTACATGCATGTGGATCCATTAAATGAAGTTTTAGCAACGACGACATTTAAAGGTAACGAAGTTTGGAAGCTTGAACAAGAACCTGGTTCATCAAGTGGTGACGCATATACAACAGAATGGTTAAAGGGTGTAGAAATGCCAGTTGCTTGGAAAAGACGAATTGGGAAAGGTAAAATTTTTTATATCTCTCTTGGTCATTTTGCACATGAATTAAACCATCCACAAATGAATAAAATTTATAAACGTGGTTTACTTTGGGCATCAAGATAGAGTAATATAATATAGGAAATCATATGACAGAATACTTTAGTAAAATACCAGAGATTAAATTTGAAGGCGAAGAAAGTACAAATCCATTTGCTTTTAAGTTTTACGATGAAAATAAAAAAGTTTTAGGCAAGTCTATGAAAGAGCATTTAAGGTTTGCTACTTGTTATTGGCATACATTTACTTGGCCTGGCCTTGATCCATTTGGTGGTCAAACATTTGATAGACCTTGGATGCAAGCAGGTGATGAAATGAAAATGGCTGAAATGAAACTTGATGCTGCATTTGATTTTTTCACTAAAATAAAAACACCTTTTTTCTGCTTTCACGATAGAGATATTTCTCCTGAAGGTTCAAATTATGCTGAGACACAAAAAAATTTCTTTCATATTATAGATTTAATGGAACAAAAAATTAATGACTCAGGAATGAAATTACTTTGGGGAACAGCAAATGCTTTTTCTCATAAAAGATATATGAGTGGTGCTTCTACCAATCCAGACCCAGAAGTTTTTGCATATAAAGCTGCACAAGTAAAAGATTGTATGGATGCAACGATGAGATTGGGCGGTCAAAACTATGTTCTTTGGGGTGGAAGAGAAGGATACGAAACTATTCTTAATACTGACATGACTAAGGAAACAGCTAATCTTCAAAGATTTTTAGAATTAGTTGTTAATTATAAACACAAGATAGGATTTAAAGGTCAAATTTTATTGGAACCAAAACCTCATGAACCAACTAAACATCAATATGATTTTGACTCTGCTACTTGCTTAGCGTTTTTACGAAAGGCAGGTTTAGAAAATGAGATTAAACTAAATGTTGAAGTTAATCATGCAACTTTATCTGGTCATAATTTTGAACATGAAATTGCTTACGCAACTTCAAACAGCGCCTTAGGAAGCATTGATATCAATAGAGGTGATACTTTAATAGGTTGGGATACGGATCAATTCCCAAATAATCCTGCAGACTTAATTATGTCATTTTATTTTATTTTTAAGAATGGCGGCTTAGGCCAAGGAGGCATGAACTTTGATGCAAAAATAAGAAGACAATCTATCGATGCTGAAGATTTATTCCATGCTCATATTGGAGGCATGGATGTTTGTGCAAAAACACTTATTGCTGTTGAAAAATTAATGAATGATAATGTTATTCCTAAGTTTATTGAAAATAGATATGAAGACTGGAATAAAAATTTGGGACAGTTTATTCATAATAAAGATACTGGATTAGATGATATAAATAAAAAAGTAATCGATGATAATATTGAACCAGAACCTCGTTCAGGAAGACAAGAATATCTGGAAAATATCTTAAATAAATATTTGTAGTTACTAACCATAAGTTTCTATACTAATTGATTTATAAATATTATGAAAATTTATAAATTAGATACAGCATCAGATTTTGAAAAATTAAACCTTTGTCTCGCAATAGGTAATTTTGATGGAATACATAAAGGGCACCAAGAAATAATAAATAAAATTAAGGAGATTGCATCAAACAATAATTTATTATCTTCTATAATGAGTTTTAATCCTCATCCTCGTATTTACTTTAATCAAATTAATGAGCCTTTTAATATTTATACTCAAAGTGATAAAATAAATTTTCTTGAAAGATTGGGTTTAGATATATTTATAGATTTTTCTTTTGATAACAATCTATCAATATTATCAGCTGATGATTTTGTAACTAAAATTCTTATTGATAAATTAAATATTAAATACTTAGTTATAGGTACTGACTTTAAGTTTGGAAAAGACAGAAAAGGTAATTTTAAAACATTAGAAAAGTACGCTGAAAAAAATAATTTTAATATTCATTTAATCGAACCTATTATGCTTGCTGATAAATCTGATAAATATTCATCTTCAATAATTCGATCACAAATAAAAGATGGTTATATGGAAGATGTTACTGAGTCTTTAGGTAGGCCCTGGCATATGCATGGAACAATAATTGAAGGTGATAAAAGAGCTAGAGAAATCAATTTTCCGACTGCTAATATGATACCAGATCAACACATATTACCAAAAAGAGGTGTTTACTGTGTGGAAGTGCTATTAGAAGGCAAAAAATACAAAGGTGTTTCAAATTTTGGTTTAAGACCAACAGTTGATGGAAGCAAACTCCTTCTAGAGACACATATGTTTAATTTTAGTGAAGAAATATATGGTAAAGAATTGACTGTTGAATTCCTTACATTTATTAGGTCTGAACAAAAATTTAATAATTTTGAAGAATTAACCAAGCAAATCAACAAAGATATAAATACAGCTAAAGAATATCATCAACTATAATGGAATATAAAGATACAATTTTTCTTCCCAAAACATCTTTTGAAATGAGAGCTAACCTTCCCTCAAAAGAACCTGCAATAATAGAGGAGTGGGATAAAGAAAATATTTTTAAAAAGCTAAGAGATAAATCTAAAGGTAGAGAAAAATTTGTTCTTCATGATGGCCCACCATATGCAAATGGACATATTCATATGGGGACAGCTCTTAATAAAATTTTAAAAGATGTCATTGTGCGAACTCAACAAATGGCTGGTAAAGACTCTATCTATGTTCCTGGATGGGATTGTCACGG
>LUMT01000819.1_pt1 | contig 11319 bp, 10 predicted proteins | sample 729741 | NCBI WGS metagenome assembly LUMT01 (sample SAMN03860299, study PRJNA289734) | marine metagenome | biome: seawater column; feature: ocean; material: water; isolation source: Red Sea water column Station 192 - depth 50m | place: Saudi Arabia: Red Sea | collected 2011-10-15 | depth 50 m
GCTGAATATAATTCACTAACTCCAATAAGATAATTGAGACAAAAGAATGAAAGATAACAAAAACTAAACCATTCATACCTGCAATTAAATAAGCGAATACTAAAAATAAAAATTCTAATACAAAATAATGAATCATTCTGTTTTGGAAACTAAATGTATTTAGATTTTTTCTATCAAGAATATTTTTTTCAATATTCCAAGATGAAATCACACTATTGATTACACAGCGAATAAAATAAAAATAAAAATTTTCTCCTCTTCTAGCTGTAGCGGGATCTTCTTTCGTAGCTACATTTAAATGATGGCCATAAATATGTTCTATACGAAAATGCCCATAACAACATAAAACTAATAAAAATACTCCAATACCTCGCATAAATTTATTTTTTCGGTGAATAAGTTCATGCGCAGTTGTAATTCCAATAGAACCACCAGACATACCTACAGCTGCGCCTAAAGCAGCAGCAGTTAATAAAGTGATACTAGAGTCAGAAACAACAATTAAACCTAATATAATTAAAAATAAAATACAGGGTAGAACGATTAAAATAGAAAAATTGTGAAACACACTTTCATTTAGCTCAACATCATCTTTACTTAAGTAAGGTAATACAAGGTCAATAATTGGAACTAATATAAAAACCCAAATAAAAGGTGAAATTGACCAAGAGGGATTAATGATTAATCCTAAAGAACTAGCAAAAATCAAAATTAGCGGTGTTACAAGATAAAAAATCATCAAAATAATTATATATTATTTTTTTTTCTAAACTAATACCTAAATTATTGTAGCTAAAACTACTCTTAGAACTTAATAGTTTTATAATATTGTAACAATTACTGATTAGTATTAATAAAAATTATGTATAGAAAAGCATTCTTTGCCATTTGTTTAAATGGTTTTGCACTTGCTTTTACTTGGGGGATAACTGTAACAAATATCCCATGGTTATTTGACAGAGTTGGAATTAAAGAAACTGACTTAGGAATTTGGTTTACAATTTTTGCCGTTCTTCAACTTATATTTAGTCAAATATCAGGAAGAGTGATTGTTCCAATTATTGGAACAACTAAAACTTTAATGTTAGGTCAATTGAGTTTTGCAATATTTCCTTATATATTTATAACTGCTAGCAACATACAAAATTTTTTTTTATCCAGTATTCCTTTATCGATAGCTGCAGGTTTAATTTTTCCTACAATTGCGAGTAGTACTAACTTTATTGAAAATAAAACTAAAAGAATTTATCAAACATACCAACAGGCATCATTTAGTTTTGGTTTTATTATTAGTGGCATTTTTGCAAGTTTATTTTTTTATTTAAATTTATACCCACCACATATTTTTATAGGTTTAATATTCTTTTTAACTTTAATTGTTATTCTAACGTTCATATTTGGTTTATCTTCTGAAAATGATTACTACGAAAAGTTAGCTAAATTTAAAATTCCTGAAAGAAAGGTTTTGTTCTTTGGATTAAATTTAGCAATATTCATGGGTACTGTTGGTATTATGCTAGAATGGACACCATTATGGTTAAAAAGAGATCTTAATGCTTCATTGTACGTAGCATCATTATCAATTCTTTGTTGGGGAGGAGGGGAGTTTATAGGAAGAATTTATGGTGAAAAAATTGTTAATGCTTATGGTGTAAAATTTGCAGCAGGGTATTTTGGTTTAGTCGGTTGTTTGATTTTCTTTATTTCTATTTTAACTGCAAATATTTATATTATCATTTTAGCAGTATTTTTATTTGCTCTTTCAACATCAAATTTTTATCCAGTCGTTTTAATGCAAGGATTAAAATATACTAATGAAAGTATATCAATCACTGCAGCAAATATCACAACAATTGCATTCTCTGGCTTTCTAATAGGACCAGCTATAATCGGCTTTACAGCAGAAACATTTGGATTAACTTTTAATGTTATCGCTCTTTGTTTTATTTGGGCATTTAATGGATTATTATTTATTTACTTTATTAATCAATTAAAAAAATAAATTTTTTTATTGCAAGAACTTACTATTTATAAGTTAGGGCAATTTTTTTGTTGATTATTAATTAATAAAACTTATTAATTTTAATAACCTAAAGGATTAAAGCAACTAACTTTGTTATGATTGCCTAATAATGTGGGCTGTTCTTTATTACACTTGTCTTTTCTCACAGAACACCTTTCATAAAAAGAACAATTTATTGGCGGATTACTAGGATCGGGCAATTCCGTATATTGAATTTTATAGTCTACTTTTTTATTTATTAATGGAACAGAGTTAGCTAGTAATTGAGTATAAGGATGTCGAGGCTTGGAAAAAATTGTATTAGAATCAGATTCTTCTACAATAGATCCAAAATACATTACCGATACTTTATCACATATTTTTTCAACAATGCTTAGGTCATGACTAATAAAGATATAAGATAAATTAAATTGTTCCTTAAGCTGATTTAAAAGATTTAAAATTTGGGATTGAATTGACACATCTAAAGCAGATACAGGCTCATCAAGTACAATAATCTTGGGCTTTGCTAGTAATGCTCTAGCAATAGCAATTCGTTGAGCCTGCCCACCAGAAAACTCATGGGGATATCTATATAATAAATTCTCATTAAGATTAACTTCTTTAAATATATTTAAAATGTGTTCTTTTTTTTCTACGTTATTTAAATTTGTTAAGTTATCTAATGGATCAACAAGAGACTGATAAATTGTCTTTCTGGGATTTAAACTGCTAATAGGATCTTGAAACACATATTGAATATTTTTTGCAATATCGAGTTTGGAATAGTCATTTATGTTTTTATCAAAAAGATTAATAGATCCACTTGTTGAATCAATTAAGCCTACTAACATTCTTGCTAATGTAGATTTTCCACATCCTGATTCACCCACAATTCCTAAAGTTTGATTTTCATCTAATGAAATATTTAAATTGTTTACGGCGTGAATTTTCCTTTCATTTCCAAACCATGTTTTTTTTGATTTAAAAATCTTTGTTAAGTTTTTTGTTTCTAATATTTTTTTCATTGATTAGTTTTTTTTAAGATTACATCTATCTGCAAATTTACAACCATTGGGTAAATTATCTAATAAAGGAGGTGATCCTTTTATAGAATGTAAGTTTGATTTTGAGTCACCTAATTGAGGCACACATTTAATTAATGAAGCTGTATACGGATGTTTTGGGTTTTTCAGTAATTCACTTGCATCACCTTGCTCTATGATTTCACCAGCGTACATTACAATAATTCTATTACAAATTTGAGAAATAACACCAAAGTCATGTGAAATAAAAATTATAGATAGTGATCGCTCTTGTCTTAAGTTATTTAAAATTTTTAATATTTGAGCTTGCACTGTTACATCTAAAGCAGTCGTTGGTTCATCTGCTATTAAAATTTCAGGGTCATTACTTAATGCTATTGCGATACTTACCCTTTGACGCATACCTCCTGATATTTCGTGCGGATATGAATTTATTACTATTTCAGGATTGGGAATTTGTACATCAATTAATAATTTTTTCACTTTATCAAAATGCGAACTATCTTTACCGTGATGTGTCTCAAGTGCCTCTACAATTTGATCGCCAATTTTAATTAAAGGATGTAAAGTTGAAAGTGGATCTTGAAATATGTATGAAATCTTATTTCCTCTAATTTTTCTTAATTCGTTATAACTTAAATCAATCACATCATTTTTCTTATAAACAACATGACCACCTGTAATTTCCCCAGGTGGTGAAGCTACTAAACTAGTGAGAGATAATGCAGTTACAGATTTTCCAGAGCCACTTTCTCCAATTATCCCTAAGCATTCTCCTTTTTTTAAATCAAAAGAAATATTATTAGAGGCATAATACTCTGAGTTATTAAGAGAAAATTGAGTGCTCAAATTTTGAACAGATAGAATACTTTCTTCTTTATTAACAAAAGATGAGAGGTATTTTTTCTTTTTAGTTGTAGGTTGAATTTTTGATAGTTGTCCTTTGTTTAACCGTGGATCAAGCGCATCTCTTATACCATCACCAAACAGATTAATACTCATTACAATTAAAAAAATCATAATACCTGGAATAAATGATGTATGAGGTTTTGTAATAAGTGCACTTCTAGCTTCTCCTAACATAGAGCCTAAATCTGCTTGAGGTGGTTGAGAGCCTAATCCTAAAAAAGATAAACCCGCTGTTTCTAAAATCATCCAACCAACAGTTGTAGATATGGCTACAATAATAACAGGTAGAATATTTGGCAAAACTTCAAATATTAAAATCTTAAAATTACTTGCTCCAGATAAACGAGCTGCATCTATATATTCTTGATTAGCAATTGTTACAGTAACACCTCGGATATTTCTTGCAAAAAATGGTATATTGACAAGTGCTACGGCAATCATAGCATTAAATAACCCTGGACCAAGAGCAGCAACGATAGCTAAAGCTAAAAGAATATATGGGAATGCCATTAATACATCTACAAAACGCATAATAATATTATCAGTTTTATTCCCATAGTATCCAGCTATTGCTCCTAATATAGATCCAATAATAGCTGCAATTAGTGCAGCAGAAAATCCTACAAGTAAACTTAGGCGTGTTCCCCATAATAAACGTGATAATAAATCTCTTCCAAGATGATCTGTTCCAAGTAAATTACTTACTTCTAATGGCAATTTAAATCTATTGGGTGTGTCGATGACATTTGGTTCATACAAAGGTAATAGAGGTGTAATTAAACATAGCAAAATAATTAATGATAAAAATAATCCTCCAAATAAAGCTAATCTATTTCTTGCAATTAATACTAAAAAATTAATCATTAGGAAATTCTTGGATCTAAGTAGCGCTGAAGTAAATCAACTACTATATTAAAAAATACATAACAAATAGCAACAAACAACACACCACCTTGAACTAATAAAATATCTCTTTTTAAAATAGCATCTACAAGCATGCGCCCAACACCTGGCCATTGAAAAACCATTTCTATAAAGACAGATCCAGAGAGAACAAACCCTGCTTGTAATCCAAGTACAGGTAAAATTGTAACAATTGCTATTCTTAAGACGTGCTTAATAAGAATTTTTTTTTCTCCAACACCTTTAGCTCTTGCTGTTCTTATAAAATCTTGCCGTAAAATTTCTAATACAGCATTTCGTGCAATTCTTGCAATTACACCAGTTGCAACTAAAGCTAAAGCAATTGATGGCATTATTAAATGATTAATAAGATCAGGTAAATCACCTCCACCCCACACTTTATACATGCCTGATACTGGTAATAATTTTAAATTAACTGCAAAAAATAAAATCATCATCATGCCTAAAAAAAATGATGGTATAGAGATGCCTATTAAGACAAATAAGGTAATTATTTTATCTGTTACAGTATACTGTCTTGCTGCAGAAATTGTTCCAATAATAATCCCAAAGAAAGAACATAAAATAAAAGCTGTTCCAGAAAGTATTAAGGTTGCATTAAAGCGTTCAAGAATTTCATCTAGAACTGGTCTATTTAAAGAATAAGATCTTCCAAAATCACCCTGTAGTAAATTTCCAAGCCATATAAAATAACGCTCAAATAAACTTTTATCTAATCCCAGATCTTTATTTAGTTTTGCAACATTATCAGGTGTTGCAAACGAACCTAGAATAGCTGTAGCTGGATCTCCTGGTATTAGAGAAATAATCAAAAAAACTATGATGGATATACCTAATACAACCGGAACAGCAGAAACTAATCTTTGTAATAAGTATTGCATGAAGTTTTATACCAAGACTATAAAAATAGTCTTGGTAAAAGATTATTGAACCTTAATTTTTTACTACGTCTTTAAGTAGTAAGAAGAAAGAAGGTTGTAGAGAGAAATTTTTAACTGAACTATTAGTTACAGCATTTTGCTTCCAGTTTGCTACAAACACCCATGGAGCATCATCTTGAACAATAGTTTGCATTTCTTGATACAATCTCGCTCTTTCATTTTGATCTGTTGATGATCTTGCAGCATTTAACAATTCATCAACTTTAGGATTGGAATAATAACCTGAGTTAAATCCACCTTGATCAGGCCAAGACTCAGTTCTTAAAGCTAAGAAAGGAAGAGTGTCTGGATCATTAGTCATCCAAGCCATTTCTGCCATATCAGCTTTTCCTTCTAAACCTGGATTAACTACACCAAGGAATGAATTCCATTCATAAGTTTCAATTTTTACATCAAAGCCTACTGCTTCAAGATCAGCTTGAATTGCTGTTCCCATTGCTACAGGATCTAGCATACCAGATCCACCCTCTGTTACATAAAAAGTAAGAGTAGCACCTTCAGCTCCAGCTTCTTTGATTAAAGCTCTAGCTTTGTCCGGATCATATGGATATGGCTCCAAACTATCATTGTAAGCCCATGCAAAAGCAGGTGGAGTTGGGCCTGCTGCAATTGCTGCAGTTCCCTCTAACACATCTTCCACAATAGCTTTTTTATTGATAGCATAGTTTGCTGCTTGTCTAACTTTTTTATTTGCAAAAGGACCTTCTTTAGCATTTAAAATTAAGAACCAAACATGAGGACCAGCCTGTTCGACAACTGAATATTCACTACCACTAAACTCACTAAGAGAAGTTGGGGGAATTTCAACCATAAGATCTATACCACCTGAAAGCATTTCAGCTACACGTGTATTACCATCAGTTAATGGTCTGAAAATTACTGCTTCAACACCAGCTTTTCCATCCCAATAACTATCGTTACGTGAAACAACTACAGCTTCATTTGATTTCCACTCTTCAAATTTAAAAGCACCAGTGCCACTTGGATTTCTTCCAAAATCAGCACCATTTGCTTTAACTCCTTCTGGAGATACAATTAATCCTGTTGGATAAGCTAAATTTGATAAGAAAGGTGCATACGGAGCATTTAATGTAAATTTAACTGTAGAGCTGTTAATAACATCTACTGACTCAATAGCAGAAAAGAAAAATGATAGCGGAAAAGGTCCTGTATTATGATAAGGATGATTTTCATCTAACATTCTATCAAAATTAAACTTTACAGCATCAGCATTAAAGCTTGATCCGTCATGAAAGTTAATTCCACTTCTTAAATTAAACGTGTATTCTGTTCCATCATCACTAATAGTCCAGCTATCAGCTAATGCTGGCTCAACTTCTAGTGTTCCATCTTTATAACGGACTAAACCATCATAAACATTCATTAGTATTCTAAAATCATTTACTGCAGTTACTGTTGCAGGATCTAATGATTTAGGTTCTGCAATTTGTCCTACTACTAGTGGCGCAGCATTTGAACTTACAGAAACAAATACAAAAGTAATTAAAATAGAAAAAAAACTTAATATTTTTTTCATATTTCCTCCTTATAATTAAAAAATACGTCTAATTTGAATTCAATTTTCTGTAAAGAACTCTTGAAAATTAATATTGTATTAAAATAATTTTATTTAACAGCAATTAACAAATAATGGCTATTTTCTCTAAAAAAGGATAGAAAAACAAATGACCTTTTCAATATTAGCAAGAGATTTAAAAACGAATGAAATAGGTGGAGCTGCTACTACAGGCAGTTATTGTGTTGGTGGTTGGGTTCTTCGGGGGTCGTTAGATTCAGGATTAAGTGCATCTCAGGGTGCCTCTGCCAGCACTATTTGGGGAGAAAAATCGTTAAATTATTTAAAAGATGGTAAAAGCGCGGAAGATACGATTCAAAAAGTTATTAGCAATGATGATGGTAAAGAATATCGTCAACTTTCATGCATGACCTTAAAGGGTGATACTCATAGTTTTACGGGTAAAAATAATGTTGATTATTATCATCATCATTCAGAAAAAAATTTAGTTATTGCTGGTAACATGCTTGCTAGTAAAAATGTTATAACTTCGATGGTTGATTTTTTTAAAAAACAAGAGGGTGATTTAGCAACCAAACTAATAAATACACTCAAAAAAGGAGAGGATGAGGGTAGTGATATTCGTGGACTCAAATCATCTTGTCTATTAGTTCTTCATGCTGATAGACCACCATTAACGCTGCGAATTGATAATTCTAATCAGCCACTTAAAGATCTAGAAAAATTACTAAAAGATGTCACATCAGATAAATATTATGAATGGACTAAAACAGTTCCCACTAAAAATAATCAATACAAATATAAATGACAACAATACAACAACAATTAGATCTCATTGCTACATGTTCTCAAGATAAAATTGGAGTGACTAGATATTCTTTTACACGAGAACATAAAAAGGCATTAAAAATTATTAAATCCTGGATGTTAGCTGCTGGCTTAACTGTTTCTATTGATGATGCGGGTACATTAATAGGTGAATTAAAATCACAAAACAAAAAAGCAAAAACTTTATTACTTGGGTCTCATCAGGATACGGTTAAACACGGTGGAAAATATGATGGTATTATGGGTGTTCTTTTACCAATACTGACTATAAAAAATATTCAAAAAAAAAATATTCAATTACCTTTTCATGTTCAAGTTTTAGCTTTTGCTGATGAAGAAGGGATGCGTTTCCCAACTGCTTTACTTGGTCCAAGAGCTTTAGCGGGAACTCTAAAAAAAGAGTATCTGTCCCTTAAGGATAAAAATAATATATCTATTAATGATGCTTTAAAAAATTTTAATCTTTCAGAGAAAAAAATTCTAAAATTAAAAAGAGATAGAAAAAAAATTATCGGATTTATTGAAACACATATTGAGCAAGGACCTGTGTTAGAGAAAAAAAATTTACCTCTTGGTATCGTAACAGGTATTGCTGGTATTTCACGTTTTAATTTATCTGTTAAAGGGTATTCATCGCATGCTGGAACTACACCAGTTAATTATAGAAAAGATTCATTACTAGGACTTAATGAAATTAATCTTATCTGTGAAAATATTGCAAAAAAAAATGATGATGTAATTATAACTATTGGAGAAATTCATAATAAACCAAATGTCCCTAATGCCATCCCATCAGAAAGTAATGCAGTATTAGAATTTAGAAGTATCAATAATAAAAAAAGATTAAATATAGAAAAAAAAATATCAAATATCATTCATCAAATTACCAAAAAAAGAAAATTGCAATTTAAAATTGTTAAAACGTATGAACAATCAGCTGTTTTATGTAGCAAACAATTAATGAACACCCTTATAAAATCTTTTAAGATAAATAATCAAACAGTATTTAAATTACCTTCTGGGGCAACTCATGATGCTTCTGCTATGAGTGATTTATGTAATGTTGCAATGCTTTTTATTCGTTCAAAAAATGGTCTAAGTCACAACCCTAAAGAGTTCTCTTCAGAAAAGGACATGCGGAAAGCAATTAAAATATTAGAGACAGCAATTATTAATATAACTTAATCACAAAACTTTTAAGGTTGTTAATATTTATTTTTCAATAAATTTTTTTACATTATCATAAAATGTAGGTGTTACTGTAAAGTAATAGCCATTTTCTTCGTGAACACTATTATTACCAATACTATTATCTGAGTGAAAATCTATTAGGTGCTGATAAAAGCGATTGGGGTCATCTACCTGGTATTCTCTACCATCATCTGCTTTAACTATTAAAGTTTTCATCTTGATATTAAATATAGAAACACGTAAAAAATTAAAATAGAAAAATTTATATATGACAAAAAAATATGATTTTATAATTGCAGGTGGTGGAACATCAGGAATTATTACAGCAACAAAATTAATTGATCATGGCGCCTCTGTTTTAATTTTAGAAGAAGGTATTAGAACAAAAAATTTATTTTTATCGATGCCAGCCGGTTGGATTAAAGGTTTAGAAAACAGTCCATTCTTAAAATTTTATGAATCTATTCCGCAAAAACAATTAAATAATCGTCAGCATTTTATAGCACAAGCCAAAACTCTTGGTGGAGGATCAAAAGTAAACGGTATGGTTTACATGAGAGGTAAACCATCTGATTATAATAAATGGGAAGAGGAGACTGAAGATAGTAATTGGAATTGGAACTCTTTGCTCAAGCATTTTATTAGACTTGAAGATAATCAACGTATTCAAAATGAATATCATGGAAACAAAGGTAGCCTAAAAGTTTCTGATCCTGGTTATATTGTAGAAGGTACAAACTTATATATCAAAACAATGCAAGCCATGGGTTTGCCTTATAATGATGATTTCAATGATGGTGACCAATATGGTGTAGGAACTATGCAATACACCATTGGCAATGGCAAAAGATGCGATGTGTATAGTGCTTTTCTAGCTTCAAAAAATAATGACAAGAATTTAGATATTAAAACTAGTTCTGTTGTTACAAAATTAATCCTTGATCAAAAAAAAGCAATTGGTGTTGAGTGTGTATCAAATGGTAAACAAACTAAATATTTTGCCCTCCTAAAATATTAATGCATACGGGTATAGGAGAAGAAAAGCAATTAAACGAATTTAATATTCCTGTAATTGAAAATTTAAAAGGTGTAGGTAAAAATTTACAAGATCATCATGAAGTTCCTGTTATTTCTAGAGTGAAGCCTGGTTATAGTTATTTTAAACAAGATCAAGGTTGGCGAATGATAAAAAATGGAATTCAATATCTATTTTTTAATTCAGGTCCTGTTCGCTCGCAAGGTGTTGATAGTTGTTCTTTTTTTAATCCAGAAGATTTAGAAGATAAAATTGATCCTAAAATTAAACTGTATTGTGTGCCAATAATGTACACTGACAGAGATACAACAGGTATAAAACCTGATCACGGATTAACGCTTACATCTTGTTTAATGAATCCAAAATCAAGAGGAGAGGTTAGAATTCAATCCTCTAACCCATTAGATTTGCCTCTTATTGATCCAAATTTCTTAAGTCATCAAGATGATATGAATGTTATGTTAAATGCGGTAAAGCTTGCAAGAAAGGTTATTCAAACAAAGCCTTTATCTGATATTGTTTTAGAAGAAACAGTTCCTGGTCAATCCATTAATTCAGATGAAGATCTCATTAATTATTCAAAAAAAATGATTAAAACAAATTGGCATCCCGTTGGTACATGTAAAATGGGCAAAGATAATGATGAAATGGCAGTGCTGAATACAAAATTGGAAGTAAAAGGCATAAAAAATTTACGAGTATTTGATGTGTCGATGATGCCAACAATTGTTGGAGCTAATACAAACGCACCCGCAATGGCTATAGCAGATAAAGCTACAGATATATTGTTACGATCTAAATAATACTTATTTAACCAAAAAGATTAAAAACTTCATCAAAGAAACGGCCAGGTAAAAGAGTTAATATTCCAGCTATGAGAAGACCAATATATGGGCCGATCATAA
>LUMT01000821.1_pt1 | contig 11309 bp, 14 predicted proteins | sample 729741 | NCBI WGS metagenome assembly LUMT01 (sample SAMN03860299, study PRJNA289734) | marine metagenome | biome: seawater column; feature: ocean; material: water; isolation source: Red Sea water column Station 192 - depth 50m | place: Saudi Arabia: Red Sea | collected 2011-10-15 | depth 50 m
CTCATGTGAGAAATACCGGTGACATTGGAAAATTCAAAATTGTAAGCCAGTCATCTATAGCCGCTGGCGTTAGAAGAGTTGAAGCCCTTAGAGATAATCAATTAAATAACTTTCTTCAAAATAAAGAAAAATTATCTGATCTATCTGCACAAAAAGACGAGCAATTAATAAAAGATCTATCAAAAGAAATTATTAACTTAGGTGGTAAACCAAATTTAGAGAATGAGGATAATAAAAGCTTAATTAAGGATTTATCAAAGCAATTAGAGCAATTACAATTTAGCTCAATTTTAAATGATAATTCTTTAAATAAAATTCAAAATAAGAAAATTAAAGATATAGATATTAGATTTCAAAAAGTTGAAGGTCTTCCACCAAAAGAACTTCGAAAATTAGTTGATATAGGAAAAAAAGAATTAAAAAATGGAATAATTGTTGTATTTGCCAGTCTTGATGGAAAAGTGGGCCTTGCAGTTGGTGTAACAGAGGAATTGGTTGATAAATATGATGCAGTTAAATTTGCAAAAACAGGTTCTGAAGTAATAGGTGGTAAAGGTGGTGGTGGAAGAAAAGATTTTGCACAAGCTGGTGGACAGTTTAATGACAAAATTGATGAAGCTTTTGAAAAAATGATTACTCTAATTTAATTTTTGTCTCAACTTACCATCAATTGTATCTAAGAATTGATTAGTAGTAAGATACTTCGTTGAAGGACCTATCAAAATAGCCAAGTCCTTTGTCATCGAACCCTCTTCAACACTATCAACACAAACTTTTTCAAGAGTTTCTGCAAATTTTATCAATTCTTCGTTTCCATCTAGTTTTCCTCTATGAGCCAAACCTCTCGTCCAGGCAAAAATAGAAGCAATAGGATTTGTAGATGTTTCTTTTCCTTGTTGATGCATTCTAAAATGTCTGGTTACTGTACCATGAGCAGCCTCTGCTTCCATAGTTTTTCCATCTGGAGCAAGGAGAACACTTGTCATTAAGCCTAAAGATCCATACCCTTGAGCAACAGTATCTGATTGAACATCCCCATCATAATTTTTACAAGCCCAAATATATTTACCATGCCATTTCATGGCACAGGCGACCATATCATCAATTAATCTATGTTCATAAATAATTTTATTTTTTTCAAATTTATCTCTAAATTCTTTTTCAAAAACTTCTTGGAAGATATCTTTAAATCTTCCATCATATCTTTTTAAAATCGTATTCTTTGTAGATAGATACACTGGCCATTTTTTTATTAAACCATAGTTGAAGCAAGATCTTGCAAAATCTTCTATTGATTTATCTAAGTTATACATAGATAAAGCAATCCCTGGACCAGGAAAATTGAATACTTCATACTTTCTTTCATCTGTTCCATCCTCAGCAGTCCATTTAATTTCTAATTTGCCTTTACCTGGAACAGTGAAATCTGTTGCTCTGTATTGATCACCAAAAGCATGTCTTCCAATAATTAACGGATCAGTCCAAGACGGTACAAGTTTTGGTATATTTTTACAAATGATAGGTTCTCTAAAAACAGTCCCTCCAATAATGTTTCTTATTGTTCCATTTGGTGATCTCCACATTTTTTTTAGATTAAACTCTTTTACTCTAGCTTCATCTGGTGTGATGGTTGCGCATTTGATGCCAACACCATTTTTTTTGATTGCATTAGCACATTCTATTGTGATTTTATCTTCAGTCTTATCTCTACTTTCCATTCCTAAATCGTAGTATTCAATTTTTAGATCAAGGTAAGTAAGGATTAGCTTATTTTTTATGAAGTCCCATATGACTCTAGTCATTTCATCACCATCAAGCTCTACAATGGGATTTTTAACCTTTATTTTACTCATTTATTTGATGTATCTTAATAGTTGAATTTATCTTTTTTGTATACATATTAATTCAAAATTATCAATTATAGGATTGTCATGAATAAAATTTTTCCAAAATTACACAATGAAGGATACAAATTTATTATTATTTTTGCAATCGCAACTATAATTCTTTATTTGATAAATGGTTTTCTTGGCTTTATCGGTTTGCTACTAACAATTTGGTGTTACTATTTTTTTCGTGATCCTGAAAGAACATCGATTGGAGATGATAACTATCTAACTAGTCCAGCTGATGGTGTTGTTCTCCAAGTAAAAGATACCAATGGCCCAAAAGAACTTGGTTTAGAAAATAAACAAATGAAAAAAGTAAGTATTTTTATGGATGTATTTGATTGCCATGTTAATAGATCGCCGTGTTCCGGAGCAATATCTGAAATACTTTACAAACCAGGAAAATTTTTTAATGCATCATTAGATAAAGCAAGTGAGGATAATGAAAGAAACTATTACAGAATAAGAAACTCCGATGGAAAAGATATAATTGTTGTACAAATAGCAGGACTTGTTGCAAGAAGAATTGTGACTGAGGTCTCCAAGGATGAGCTCGTAGATCAAGGTTCAAGAATCGGAATGATCAGATTTGGAAGTAGGGCAGATATGTATTTTGAAGACTATACACCTTTGGTAAAAGTTGACCAAAAAACAATAGCGGGTGAAACTCTAATCGCAAAAAGATAAATTTATGCAATCTCAGAATAAAGATATTAAATTGGTTTCAAATAAAAAAACTAGAGTTATTCTACCAAATATTTTGACACTTTTTGGAGTTTGCATTGGATTGACATCAATCAAATTTGCATTCGACGGAAAATTTGAATTATCAATTATTGCAGTAATAATTGCTGCCATTATTGATGGACTGGATGGTAGAATTGCAAGATTAATTAAAGGAACTTCTAAAGTAGGTAAAGAGCTTGACTCGCTTACAGATGTAATTAGTTTTGGTGTTGCTCCAGCTTTTATAATGTATTTTTGGGCATTATCTGAAACAGGAAGAATTGGTTGGTTAATTTCTTTAATTTATGTTGTTTGTGTTGCGTTAAGACTTGCAAGATTTAATGTTTCATCAAATGAAGAAAGCTCATGGAAGGATAATTTTTTTGAGGGAATACCTTCACCAGCTGGTGGAGTTTTAGTTTTAATGCCTCTAATTTTAAGCATTAGTGAATTTCAATTTTTAAATTTAAATTATCAAATTATTGTTCCTATTATGTTTATAATTGTTTCAATATTACTAATAAGTAAAATACCTACTTATTCTTTTAAAAGAATAGCTGTGCCTAGAAGCGCATCAATATTTTTGTTATTTGGTATTATTTTATATTTTGGTTTCATTCTTGTTTATACGTTTAATGCAATAATTATTTCGGGAGCAGTCTACTTGTTGATGATACCTATGAGTTCTATCCATTTTATGATGATTAAAAAAAGTGAAAAAAATATGACCGACTATACCGATCATCATGAAGATGTATTATAAATGAAGGAAAACACAATTATCTCCCTTGCAGACGCAAATTACTTTGAATTATTAAATGAGTTAGTTGACTCAATTAACAGATTTGCGCAAAGTAAAAAATTAGACATATGCATAATGGATGCAGGATTAACAGATGATCAAGTAAAAATACTAGAGAAAAAAGTATTTAGTATTAAAAAAGCTAATTGGGATATAGAGGTTCCAGACTCTAAAGTTAAAGGAAAAGAATGGTTAAAAAGCCAAGTATCAAGAGCTTTTATTCCAAAATATTTCCCTGGATATAAAAAGTATTTATGGATAGATGCAGATGCCTGGGTCAATTCATGGGAGTCTGTTGATTTATATTTTAAAGGATGTGAAAATAAAAAGTTAGCAATAGCAACATCAGCTGATAGATCATATGGAAGAGTTTTAAGAGCTGATTGGATATTTGGGAGTCTGGCTAGAATAAAATCTCAAAACTATAAACATGCCAAGTCTTCTGGATTTTCTGAAAAAATTTCAAGAGAAGTAGCCCTAAAACCTCATTTGAATATTGGTTTGTTTAGTTTAGAAGCCGATGCTCCACATTGGGAGGTTTGGCAAAAAAACTTAAGAAAAGCATTATCTTCAGGAAAGATTTGGGGTTCGGAGCAAATTGCAATGAATATCACAATTTATTCTGATAATTTAGAAGTAGAAATTTTACCAGCTTATTGTAATTGGACACATATTGATGCGATTAAATTTGATAAACAAAATGGAACTTTTGTTGAACCATATTTACCAAATCATGAGATTGGAATTATCCATTTAGCAGGAAAAAATAATGACAATATAAGAAATGATAAAAATTATATTTCTAAGATTAAAACATTAGATGGTGATATAATTGAAAAATCATTAAGATTTGAGAATAATTGAAAAAAAATAAATTTTCAAAAAATTGGATTATCAAACAAAATAGAGATATTTATGTAAAAAAATCAAAACTGGAGGGTTACAGATCCAGAGCAGTATATAAATTAATAGAAATTAACGATAAATTTAAATTAATCAAAAATAATTCTTTGGTTGTAGATTTAGGAGCTGCACCTGGAAGCTGGTCTCAATATATTTCTAGAAATTTCAATAATTCAAAAATAATTTCAATTGATTTAAAAGAAATTGAACCAATCAAGAATTCAATACATATAAAAGGAGATTTCACAGAAGAATATCAAAAACTAAAAATAAAAAAGTATTTTGAAAAAAAAGTAGATCTCATAATTTCTGATATGGCGGTAAACACAACTGGAAATAAAAGTGTAGACTCATTAGTTACGGGAGAACTATGTATAGAAGCAATGAATTTTGCTTGTGAATTTCTTAATAAAAAAGGAAGCTTTGTTTCTAAAATCTTTATGGGATCAACGTTTAGCGAGATTGTCGCACTTGGAAAGAAATCATTTAACGAAGTAAACATTTTTAAGCCACCCTCAAGTAGAAAAGATTCTAAAGAAAATTTTATAATTTGTAGAAATCTTAGATAGTAACTCTTTTATTTTTACAAGAATCATTTATATAAGGACATGGATAGTATTAAAGAAGCATTAACATTTGATGATGTCACATTAGCTCCAAATTACTCAGAAATACTGCCTAGCCAAGTAAATACTTCTATAAATTTAACACCAAAGCTTAATATAAATATTCCTCTTTTATCATCTGCAATGGATACTGTAACTGAGTCACCGATGGGAATTGCTATGGCAAAAGCCGGAGGTATAGGAATTATTCATAGAAATCTAACTATAGACGAGCAAATTAAAGAAATAAGAAAAGTAAAATCAAAAAAACTTCTAGTAGGAGCAGCAGTCGGAGCAAGTGAAAAAGAATTAACTAGAGCAAAAAAACTTTTAAAAGAAAACCTGGATATTATTGTAATTGATACAGCTCATGGACACACAAAAAAAGTAGCAGATATGATAAAAAAAATTAAAAAATTACGTCCAAAAAATACAGCAATATGTGCTGGAAATATTGCAACAACTGAGGCAGCAAAATTTTTAGTAAAATTAGGAGTAGATATTATTAAAGTTGGTATTGGTCCAGGATCAATTTGTACTACAAGACTTGTTGCAGGGATAGGAGTTCCACAGTTAAGTGCTATCTTAAATGTAAAAAAAGGAATAGGTAAAAGTAAAACGACACTAATTGCTGATGGGGGTATAAAATTTTCTGGTGATATTGCAAAAGCTTTAGCGGCTGGAGCTGATGCAGTTATGATAGGATCTTTATTTGCAGGAACAGATCAAGCCCCGGGAAAAAAAATTAAAAAAAAAGGTAAATTATATAAATATTTTAGAGGCATGGGATCAATTGGGGCGATGAATAAAGGTTCTGCAGATAGATATTTTCAATCTAAACAAAAAGATACATCAAAATATGTTGCTGAAGGAGTAGAGGGATATATTAAATATAGAGGTAGTGTTGATAAAATTATTTACAACCTAATAGGAGGTTTAAAGTCATCTATGGGATATTTGGGTGCAAAAAAAGTTACCGAACTAAGAAAAAATCCAAAATTTGTAAAAATTACCAAGGCAGGTTTTTACGAAAGTATGGTACATAATATAGATCTAGTTAAAAGATAATATGAAATACTTAATTTTAATAATATGTTTTTTTTTATTTAATACTATTGCAAAGACTAATGAAAATAATTTTTTTAATGAAGCAAAGGATTTATTTGATAAAAAAAAATATGAAGACTCGAAGTTTTTATTCCAAAGAAATATAGTTTATAATCCAAAGGATTCAGCATCATACTTATACTTAGCAAAAATATTTAAAATTGAGGAAGATCAAAGACAAGAGGAAAAAAATATAAATACAACTCTTCTTTTAGATCCGAAGAACGAGGAAGCAATGTATCTTCTAATAGATATAGAATTGGAAAGATCAAACTTCTCAAAAGCAGATGAGTTAAGCAAAGATTTTAAGAAAATATGTAAAGAGATGTGTAACAAAATTGATTCAATTGAAAGTCGTTTAAAAGATTTCGAAAAAAAAGATGCGTCTTGAAGACAATCTTAATAAAATATTAATTGTAGATTTTGGATCTCAATTTACACAATTAATTGCTCGAAAAATTAGAGAATTTGGAATTTATTGTGAAATAACAAGCCATAAAAAAATCAAAAATTATATAAATTTTCATAAAAATATTAAGGGTATTGTTTTGTCTGGAGGTCCACTAAATGTTTATGAAAATAATAAAGTAAAATTTAATAGCAAGATTCTCAAATTAGGTATCCCAGTTTTAGGTATTTGCTTTGGACATCAAATTATATCTAAAGAATTAGGTGGAAGGGTTAAAAATTCAAAATATAGAGAGTTTGGTTTAGCTGAAGTAGAAGAGGTTAAAAAAAGTATACTTACAAAAAATTTCTTTTCTAAAGGTAAAAACAATGTATGGATGAGTCATGCAGATCAGGTAACCAAGTTACCAAAAAATTTTCATGTTCTAGCAAAGAGTAAAAACTCAAAATTATGTATAATTGAAAATTTAGAAAAAAAATTTTTCGGTATTCAATTTCACCCAGAGGTTAGTCATACCAATAAAGGAAAACAAATACTGAAAAATTTTGTATTTTCTATTTGTAAAATCAAAAGAAACTGGTCTTCAATTGACCAGAAGAAAAAACTGATAAACGAAGTAAGAAATCTAGTTGGAAATTCGAAAGTAATATGTGCATTATCAGGAGGCGTAGATAGCAGTGTTGTTGCAAAACTATTATCAAATGCAATTGGAAAAAAATTGACTTGTATATTTGTTAATACAGGCCTTTTAAGAAAAAATGAAGAAATTCAGGTAGTGAATACATTTAAAAAAAGATTTAAAATTAATTTAATATATGTAAATGCTGAAAATATATTTTTGAATAAATTGAAAAACGTTACAGATCCTGAAAAAAAAAGGAAAATAATTGGTAACCTTTTTATTAAAATTTTTGAAAAGTATGCCAAAAAAATCAAAAATGTAAAATTTTTAGCGCAAGGTACTTTATATCCATTAAATCTCACCACAATGTAGGAGGTCTACCAAAAAAAATGAATCTTAAGCTAGTTGAACCTCTTAAATATCTATTTAAAGATGAAGTAAGAAAATTAGGATTAGAACTTGGACTAAATAGAGAAATAATTTCAAGGCACCCTTTTCCTGGACCTGGACTTGCTATTAGGATGCCTGGCAAAATAACCAAAGAAAAAATAAAAATTTTAAAGGAAGCTGACAATTATTTTATTCAGTCTTTAAAAAATAATAATTTATATGATAAAATATGGCAGGCATATGCAGCTTTATTGCCTGTAAAAACAGTTGGTGTAATGGGTGACAATAGAACTTATGAATACCTATGCCTTCTAAGAGCAATAACATCTGAAGATGGAATGACAGCTGATTTCTATCAATTCAATAAGTCTTATATTCAATCAATTTCTAATAAAATTGTGAACAATATAAAAGGTATTAACAGGGTTGTTTACGATGTTACTTCTAAGCCACCAAGTACTATTGAATTGGAATAATAAGCGTATATAAAGAATTCTATGAAATATTTACATACAATGATTAGAGTTTCTAATATCGAAGATTCTTTAAGATTTTTTTGTGAAGGTTTGGGATTAAAAGAGACAAGAAGGAAGGAAAGTGAAAAAGGTAGGTATACCTTAGTATTTCTAGCTGCTCCTAATGATAATGGAGCGGAAATAGAATTAACTTATAATTGGGATGGCGATAGTCTAGGTGAAGGATCAAGAAATTTTGGACATTTAGCATATAGAGTTGAGAATATATATGAGACATGTCAAAGATTGAAAGACATGGGGTATACTATTAATAGACCCCCTAGAGACGGTCACATGGCCTTTGTAAGATCTCCAGATAAAATTTCAGTTGAAATACTTCAAGATGGTTATTTAGAGCCTCTAGAACCATGGAAATCCATGGAAAATACAGGTACTTGGTAATACATAATTATGCTTACAAAAATACGTAGGCTTACTTTAAAAAAAAAAAATAAATCAAAAATTGTTTGTTTAACTGCATATTCAAAAAACATAGCTGAAGAAATTGACCAACATGCAGACTTAATACTTGTAGGAGATTCGCTAGGTTCAGTTTTATATAATTATGATACAACAAGAAAAGTTAATCTTAAAATGATGATAGAACATTCGAAGAGTGTAAGAAAAGGTGTCAAGAAAAGCTTAATGATAGTTGATATGCCTTTCGATACTTATAAAAACAAATCTCAAGCTCTTAAAAATTGTAAAAAAGTATTAAAAGAAACAAAGTGTGATGGTATTAAACTAGAAGGTGGTAGAAAACTAAATAACATAATTAAGTATTTGATTAATAATAAAATTCCAGTCATGGGGCACATAGGTATAACCCCACAAACAACAAGAGGAAAATATAGATATAAAGGTAGAACAGCTTTTGAAAAAAAAAAATTACTCAAAGACTCTAAATCATTAGAGGAAGCAGGTGTATTTGCAATAGTTTTAGAATGTATTGAAAGAAAGTTGTCTCAAGAAATTACTAAAACTATCAAAATACCCACAATAGGAATTGGATCTTCAAAATATTGCGATGGTCAGATTTTAGTTACAGATGATATTTTAGGTTTGACAAACTCAAAAATGAAATTTGTTAAAAAATATATTAATTTAAAAAAAAATATAAGAAACGCAGTAAAAAAATTTCAAACGGATGTTAAGAATGGTTCTTACCCATCAATAAAATACTCATATTAAAAGTATTTTTTAAACTGTTCATTAATTCTTAAGATTTCTAAATCTACAAGTCCACCAATAATAAGTTGTATCGCAAGTAAAACAATAAATGCGATTCCTACATAAACAACCCATAAATGCTTCTGAATATAATTAGCTAAATAAGTAGCCATTGCTCCAGTGAGAATTACAGATAAAATTAAACCAAAAATCATAAAACCAAAGTTACCTTTAGAAGCCCCAACAACACCTATAACATTATCAAAACTAATTGTGATATCTGCAAAAAGAACTTTGTACATGCCCTTTGCAAATGATGGTTCTAAAGATTTTTTTGTGGGTGATTTTATTTGCTTTTGAGCTTGTAATAGATCTTTTCTTAAATCATTTACTATCCAAATTAAAAGTAAACCACCTAGAATTTTTATAAAATAAAATTTGAACAAATATGTTGCAAATACTGCAAATAAAACTTTAAAAATTAAAGCTCCAACCACTCCCCAAAATATGATTTTTTTTCTATTTTTTGGTACAAAATTAGCTGCAATTAGACCAATTATTATGGCGTTATCAGCTGCCAATATTATATCTATAAAGATAATTTGCAGTAAAATAAGGGCTTCTTCAATCAAGATAACTATATAATAGTAACAATTACTAATTTTTCAATAAATCTTGATAAAATTTTTATTGATTTAATAAATAATACATAATGAGATGTATTTTTTAAAAATTAAGGAGGATTAATGAAAATTTTAAAAACTTTGTTTTCTATTTTATTTTCTGTCTTGTTAATAGCAAATGTAAATGCTTCTGAAAAGTGGGATATGGCTCTAGCTTACGGTGCGAGTAACTTTCACTCAGCAAATGCAGCAGAATTCGCTAAAAACGTTTCAGAGAAAAGTGGAGGAAAACTAACAATAGTTACACATCCTGGTGGATCATTATTTAAAGGTGGAGAAATCTTTAGAGCAGTAAGAACTGGTCAAGCACAGATGGGTGAAAGATTTATGTCAGCGTTAGGAAAAGTTGACCCTATTCTTGAAATCGACTCACAACCTTTTTTAGCAACATCATATGATGATGCTATGAAATTATATCAAGCATCAAAGCCAGCAATTATTGAAAGTTTAAATCAAAAGGGATTAGTATTTTTATATGCTGTTCCATGGCCTGCACAAGGACTATATAGTAAAAATGAAATCAATAGTGTTTCAGATTTAGAAGGTTTAAAATTTAGAGCTTACAACTCTGCAACAATTAGAATTGCAGAACTTACAGGTATGGCTCCAACAAAAATTGAGGCAGCTGAAATTAGTCAAGCATTTTCAACTGGTGCAGTTGAAAGCATGATTACATCGCCAACAACTGGTAAAAATAGCAAAATATGGGAGAACGGTGTTAAATATTTTTATGATATTGCTGCCTGGTTCCCAAAAAACATGGTTGTTGCACATAGAGGATCTTGGAATAAGTTAGATGCAGATACTCAACTTTTAATTAAAAGAGAAGCTGCTGCTGCAGAAGAAAAAGGTTGGATGCTTTCTAGAGTTGGAAATATTGAAGATAAAAAAGCTCTAGCTGCTGCAGGAATGGTAGTAGGCAAAGTAAATGCTGATTTAGAGAAACATTTCCAAAAAGTTGGAAAAAAAATGGCAAAAGAATGGAAGAAAAAGGCTGGCAAAACAGGAGCTAGCGTACTTGCCGCATACAAATAAAATAATTATAATAAAAAAGGCCGTTTAAAAAAAACGGCCTTTTTTATGTTACAAAAAATTAACAAATCATTAAATAGTCTTTATAATTATTCAGGATATATAGCTGCAATTTTCTTAATTCTAATAGCAGTTTTTATATTAACCGGAATTGCATCTAGAATTTTTGGTTTTTATATAAGGGGTTTAGCTGAATATTCAGGATATTGTATGGCTGCCTCATCTTTTTTTGCTCTTTCATATACATTCATAAATGGGGGCCATATAAGAATCACATTATTTTTAGAAAAATCTACAGGTTTTAAAAAAAAATTTTTAGAAGTCTGGAGCTTAGTCGTCACAACAATATTCGCAGGCTATATGTCATATTATTTTATCAAAATGTTAAAAATTTCATACGAGTTTGAGGAAAGAAGTGAAGGTGCTGATGAAATTTTAATATGGATACCTCAGTGT